>ERZ779999.1-NODE-1-length-69316-cov-5.51941_pt1 | contig 69316 bp, 96 predicted proteins | sample MGYA00511932_ERZ779999 | MGnify/ENA primary metagenome ERZ779999 (study PRJEB29588, sample SAMEA2145251) | human gut metagenome | biome: human gut; feature: human-associated habitat; material: faeces | place: Denmark | collected 2008/2010 ...
AATTTTTTTATTAATTTTGCGGTGTAATTACAAAGCACCGATATATTTCGGTTGCAAAGATAGTGATTTTATATTAATTTCTATATAAATTTATAGTTAAATATGGTTATTAAGTCTCAAAAAGAGAAAGAAAGCTTGGTAGTTCAATCTGTAGAGAACTACATGAAGCAGGGCTTCAAGAAGTCTGAGGCTGTGCGGCGTACAATGAGTGACTTCAAATATGCGTGTGAGGCTAGCATCTATGGAATCCTCAAACGCAATAAAAAGAAAGGAGGTAACGATGATAAACGAACCGCCTGATGTGAAGCCGAAAGGCAGATATTCTATCAAGGAGACTGCTGAAAAGCTAGGTGTTAGTGTAACGACTATCTACCGCTATATTAAAGGTGGATTCCTTAATAGAACTGTAAGACCGAATGGTCAAGTAGCTATCGCAGGGTCAGAGATTACTCGATTTTGGGGTGGCGAGTATATATAATATATAATAAGGTGTAAATATGGAAAAGGAGATACAAGAAGCAATCACATTATTAGAATCACAAGGCTACGAGATAACACCTCCGCAATCTGTCTCTATCATTAATGATGAGTTTGAAAAATGGTGGAAGATGTATGGTAAGTGTGTCGGCAAGCAGAAATGCTTAAAGAAGTGGATGCACATGACTAAGAAGGATAGAGCCGCTTGTATGGCAGCTACGCCACGATATGTTGCATCAATTACTAAGAAGGTGTATCAGAAGCACCCTCTAACTTATCTTAATTCCCGTGCCTGGGAGGATGAAGTATATTCTGAGTATGATGAAGTACAGCAACAACAGCAGCGAACAGAGCTTAATTTCGCAAGAACAGCAGCAGCGGTCTTTAACGCTGATTAATTTTGAAGAGTGGGTAGAAACCAATTATCCTTTAATCAGTGAGCGAAAAAAGCCAGTATCTTCACTAACTTCTGCTCTTAAAGATACCAATACATTAGCATCTTTAGATAATGATTATGGAGAAGGGTTCGCTCTAAAATGGGTGAAAGCTCAATTATTAGATACATTTAGACTTCTTGGTGCTGGAAATTCGGTAAATAGCCTACAAGTTGTCTTTATGGCAAGGCGTATTAGAAATATCTACTATTATCTATCTCCAAGCGAACTTACCTACTTTTTTGAATCACTTGTAGGTGGGGGATATGGAAAGATATATGTAGGTAATACTATCAATCCGCAGAATCTGATGGAGGCTTTACAGAAGTTCGATACCGAAAGAGCGCAAATGCTATCACTGATGGAATCCGATGCCAATAAGGAGCGAAAGAAAGATGTAAGAACTGACCTTAGTATCGTTAATGCTATATGTAGCAAATTAAGCAAAGAACTTGCGAAAGCACTCATTGGTTTTAAGGCTGGTCACGAATATAAACCGTTTAACGCTAATAAAAAATACAACAATGAAAATTGAAATCAAGTCAATGACCTTACAGAACTTCAAGAAGGTTCGGGGTCAAGAAATTAACTTTAGCCACAATATGGTTATTAGTGGCGCAAATAAGGTAGGTAAGACAACTATCTATGATGCCTATCTTTGGGCAATCTTCGGCGTTATTAGCAAAAAGAATGCCACCGTACAACCTCTTGATATTAATAATGATGTTATTCATCATCTTGAAACCTCTGTCACTGTAGTACTTAACTACAATGATGAGCGAGAGATTAAGGTACAGCGTATCCTTTCTGAGAATTGGGAAAATAAGGGTACAACAGATGAGAAGTTGCAAAGTACTACACAAGAGCGACTTATTAATGACGTTCCTCTTTCACAGAAAGATTTTAACGCCAAGCTCGAAGAACTTTGTCCGCTCAAAAGATGGCTCGTTCTGTCTAATATCAATATCTTTATGTCTTATAAGGTTGATGACAGAAGAAAAATGCTTATGTCGTTGGCTGGCAAAATCAATGAAGAAGAATTGATGAAGCCTTATCCTATGGTGTATAAGGGCGTAATTGAAGAGAAGAAAGAACTCTCCGATATGCTTACACAGCAGAAGGCAACAAAGAAGAAAGCGGAAGAGGAGTTAGATTTGATACCTGCAAAGGTTCAGGCACAAGAGGCTCTTAGAGTTGATGCCGATTTTACTACTCTCAAAGCACAGAAGGCAAAGATTGATGCTGATATTGCTGCTATAGATGCGGCATTGGAGGGAACGACTGAGAAAGACCCTGCTATGGAAGAGTACCTCAATAAGTTGCAAGCGCATAACGTAAAGGTTGCAAATGCACAGAAGGTATGGCAAGATGCTAAGATTAAGGCGATTGATGAGCTTACGAAGAAGATTTCTACGGCTTCAACGAAAATCAATGACGCTAAATCTGCATATACCATCAATATGGAGACTAATAAGAAGAATAAGTTTTCCTTGACAGAGGTCACTATTAATTTCAATAACAAGATTAAAGAGTGGAATGATGCTAACGAAAAGAAATTTAACCATAAGCAAACAGATGTTTGTCCAGTTTGTGGTCGTCCTTATACGGACGAAATGAAGGCAAAGGAGTATGATAACGCCGTTGCCGAGTTCAATAAGAATAAGTCTGATGAACTCACGAAAATACAGAATGAGGCTGCTCAGATTAAGCAACAGATGACTGTCCTCAAAGGTAATATCAATACCTATGAGCAGATTACCAAGGCACAAGATGAGGATAAGGTAAAGAATGCTCAATCTGAGTATCAGAAGTTAATTAACGAGCGCACAGAGAAGCAGAACAAAACTTGGGAAGCTGCTGCGGAAAAGGTAGTTTTTGATAAAGACCTCGCCGATATTGAAGCAAGTAAGCCTGTTGTGAAGGTTGATGCTACAATCGAAGAGAATAAGGAGAAAAAGAAGACCCTTGTTTCTCAACGTGACGAGTTAGTTAACAAAATCGCAGGTGAGGAGACCAACAAGCGTATTGATACAGAGAAAGAAAAGCTCAATCATCGCTCTGTTGAGTTATCTCAGATTATTGCTGATTGTAGTGAAGTTATCAGCCAAATCAAAGCTTACAAGAAGGCAAAGATTAATCTTGTTGAGCAAAAGGTGAATTCATATTTCTCACTCATTCGTTGGAAGTTCTATCAGCAGAATAAGACCAATGACGATGAGAAGGAAATCTGCACCGCTATTGATAAGGATGGTATTGACTACGATAATACGAATGATGGAACTGTTATTGATATGGGCGTTGATATTATCAGCGGTATATCTAAGGCTTCAAACATCTTCGTACCTCTGTTCGTTGACCGCAAAGAATCGGCAGAGCATATCGTTCCCGTTGAGCAGCAGATTATCTACTTGCAATGTATCTACGGTCAGCCTTTGGAGATTAAATCAGTTTAATAACTTTATAAAATAAAAATTATGGCAGAAAATGGAATCGTGGTTTCACAGCCACAAGTTAGCGGACTTAGTATGTTCGCAAATCAAGACAGTTTTAATACTGGTTATAGAATGGCGCAGATTTTGTCAGCGTCCACAATTGTTCCTGATACATTTAAAGGGAACGTAGGTAATGTAATGATTGCTATTGATTTAGCACAGCGCATTCATACAAATCCACTTATGATTATGCAAAACTTGTCGGTAATTTATGGTACGCCTTCTTTCTCCGCTAGATTTCTTATTGCTTGTATCAATGCAAGCGGATTGTTTGCAACACCTCTTCGCTATGAATTTGTTGGTGAGCAAGGAAAAGACGATTGGGGCTGCTACGCTTATGCTATCGATAAGCAAGGCGAAGTGCTTAAAGGTTCTACTGTCACCATTCATCAAGCAAAAGTAAAAGGATGGTATGATAAAAAAGGTAGCAACTGGCAAGCTGACCCAGAGCAGATGCTTCGTTATCGTGCTGCTACAAGATTTCAGAACGCCTATTGTCCTGAAATTACTTGCGGGCTTGCTGTTAAAGAGGATTTGGAGGATGGCGATTATACCGAGATTACAACCGATAACGTTGAGCAGCTTTCAGCCGAAGAGAAACTCGCACAAGCTCAGCAGCAAGAGGAACAGCAAGCCAATTCTCAGTCGCTCGGTATGAATAATGGCGAGAATAAGGAGGAAAATAAGGCTGCTGATAATACCCCAAGTGATGAGCAGAAAACCGCTCAGACCGCAGAAAATGCGGCTCAAACCAAGCCTAAGGCTCAGCCGATGGGTAAACAGGAAATGCCTGATATATTTAAGCAGCAGTAAAATAACGGATAGGAGAGAGAGGAATCTCTCTCCTATATATAATAAGGTATAGAATATGCAATTAGTTACATTAGGTAGTGGAAGCTCTGGTAATGGGTATATTCTACAGAATGATGATGAAGCACTTATCATAGAATGTGGAATGCCCTTAAAAGATGCCGTAGAAGCACTTGGAAGAAATCTCAAAAAGGTTGTCGGTTGCTTGATTACTCATAGCCACGGTGACCACGCAGGGTTTATTCGTCAGTATGCACGACCTTTCAATATCTTTGCAACCAAAGGTACTTTGGAAGAAAAGAAGATTAAGGAAGGTGATTTTCATTACAATGCCATACCGATGCTTAAAGAGTTTCGTATTGGTAACTTCGTTATAAAGGCTTTCGATACAGTTCACGACACCAAAGAGCCTTGCGGCTTTATTATTTATCATCCCGATATGGGAGATATGCTTTTCCTTACGGATAGCCATCATATAAAGTATAAGCTGTCTTTTCCACTTGACTATATCCTTATCGAATGCAATCACATGGATTCGTTGGTTGATAAGAGTGTGAGAGAGGGCATTATTCCCAAGAAGATTGGCATTAGAGCGAAAGCTACTCACATGAGCTTGGAAAGATGTCTGAACTGCTTGAAAGAGAATAAACTAGAAAGAACGAAAGCGATTATTCTTATTCACATGAGTGCAAATAATGGCGATTCCGTATTATTCTCTTCTGAGGTAGCGAAAGCCACTGGTAAGGCGGTTCACGTTGCGAAGAAAGGATTCTCATTGGAGTTGATGAAATGAAAACTCTTGAAGAAATATCGTATTTGCATATCATAGAGCAACTACAAGAAGAAGTTAGATTGCTTACAGAGGAAAATAAGTTATTGCGTGAATCAATAAAACGTTATTTATATGAAAAAAGAGAATGAAGAGCCTTGTTGCGGTAATTGCGTTTCATTTACTAACGAAAGTGTTTATGGTGATGGCTTTTGCTGCGATAAAGAAGAATGTACAGATTGTGGAAAATGGTGTAATAAACATAAATACAGATAATTATGGTAATAGAAGGAAAACAAGTTAAAGAATGGGTTGAACGTGCCTATAACAATGCCGTGAAACACGGATGGCACGAAGAGAAGAAGCCTACGGCACACTGGGTTATGATGATTAGCACAGAGGTTACGGAAGCCGTTCAAGCTGACCGCAAGGGGCGTTGGATGGATAAGCTTGATAAAAGTGGGCTTGATTGCGTTATCGCTAACGACCACCACGGAGGTTTGCTTGAAAAGTTCTACGGCGAACATATTGAGGGAACTGTTGAAAGCGAATTGGCAGACATCTGCATTCGTTTATTTGACCTTATGGGGTTGAAAAACGTGAAGTGTAGAACGGAATATACAACCGATGAAGAAAATATAGAACTCTGTGAAACAAGAGATTTTACAGTTAATGCGTACTTCATTTCAAGAGGTATCTTAAACTTTACTACCTCTGATAATCCTTTGCTCTGCGAAGCTTATTTTAATGATATAATCGTTGCTACCTTTGAATGGGCAGAATCACTAGGTATCGACCTCGTACAGCACATTAATCTAAAGATGCGCTATAATGAAACCCGTGAGTATCATCACGGAGGCAAGAAGTACTAAAAAAAATAAGGCGGCTGCTCATCACGAGTAACCGCCTTTGTTATCCAACAATCTTATAACCAAAAAACTAAAACCTATAAATATTAGTAACTATTGAAAATGTCTTATCTTTTTCTATTTTTATATATTGCCAAAAATATCATACCTACTATGAAGAGAAGCACGAATACCGCCGTAACCTTACCTAATCGATAGAATACAGCATCTATTTTATTCATCGGCTTCTCTATATATACGGGATATGGAACAGAATCTTGTTTAGCTTTATCTAAGGAATCGATTTTGAGTCGATACTTGCTTAGACTATCCTTATATGATTTATAATAAGAAATACTATCTCTGAGCTTCTGTACGAATACCTCTGTATAGTTATGGCTCTCGTAGTGATATTTGGCTTGTCTGAGAATATTACCATCTTTATCAACCATTGTAGAAGTGCTATCTCTAATATGGTTTGTTTCAGACTTGCTATTTTCTTTTAGCTCACTTTGAGTTCTCTGATAGAGTTCAAAGGTCGCCGAAAGTCTAGCATTAAATATCGAATCCCAATGTGACTGCTTATCGCTGATATAAGTCTGTCTGGTAACCACCTTCGGGGTAGCCGTACACCCGATAACTATCTGCGTCATAAGAAACAGAAGCATTGAAATTGATAAACAATAAAACAAATCTTTAACCCATTTCATAAGCTTATAATATATTAAAGGCTTTCAAAGCTCTCTTCCAATATTTGGTTCTGCTCGGCAAGCCGTTTGTTCCACCATTGATTTTTTTTGTAACCGCTTTAATATCATTCTTATCAGCTACGGCATTCAATCCTCTTACTAACCAATACCACATACCGCTTTTTACTGCTCCTTTCGGTTTCTCCAAGAGCTTTGGCTCTGCTACAACATCACCTTTGCAGTACTTTGAGTTCGTGTAAGCTTGGTAGTTCGCTTTTCCTGTTAAATGCAAGAAGCCACGACCTTTATATCTGTAGCCGTCACCCTTCTGAGTATTGCCCAACATCTTTGCGAGCTTACCAACCTCATATTTATGACAGTAGTCAGCATTTCCGATTTCTCGTATATGTACTAACTCTGCGGTTTCGTGAGCCACTTGTGCAAGGAAATGTGCCATGCGAAGTGGAGTGTTGATATTGAAAGCATCTGCGTAATCGTTGATATAAGGAAGATATATATCAATCCTATCTCCAGCATTCGGCATGATGATTTCCATCTGTTTTCTTGTTACTCTCATTTTCTATCCTCCGTTGCTTTAAATCCTTCTTCTAAGGCATCACCAACGCCTTCACTCTTAGATTTTGCAAGAGCTACGACAAAGGCTTTAATGAAGCCCATTATTGTCTTCTTCTCTACTGATACGCCACGAACAAATAAGAAATGTCCTAGTATGCTTGGGATTTCTATTCTTACCGCAATAAATGCAGTAACAACCCAGCCACCCCAAATATAATCAATATCAAGCTGCGGCAATAAAGCTCTACCAAGAGATACACCTACCATTATGTAGATGAGGTAGTCCACAAATTTATTTGCTGTTCTACGTCTTGCTCGTGATACTCTGAACTCATATCTATCAGCAAGGAGAGGGCTCTTGCTTTCTAAAGCATTTTTATGTCGAAGGCTACTTTCTTCACAGCCAAAGCGATAGTCAGCAATGATAAGTAGAACGATGGCAATAAGCATCCATCGGGTATCGAGTAACATACAACTTAACTCATCCCCGAATAGCATCATCCCTGCCGCTCTTGTACCCGTATTTCCTACTTGTCCTACCATATTTTGTTTTTGATGCAAAGATAGCTTTTTAAATCGAAAGACAGAAGGAAATAGATAATCGGGTGTAAACAAATAAAGAGGAACTTATCAAAAGCTCCTCTTTACAAATGATTCAAACAGTATATCTACTTCAAAAAGTATTCTCTTATATTATATACGCCATCCTTATCTTTCAGTAGGTCAAGGGCTAACTTGTAAGCGTATTTTACAAGTTCATCCTCATTTATATCAGAAAGAGATTTCTCGCCCTTTATTGCAACTATGGTTTCCCCGTGGTCGCTTATTACCTGATTCATTGCTATATACAGCGCATAATCATTGTAATATGGCTTATCCTCCATACATAAGCCCAATTTTTCCATTTCGTCCAACCATCCTTGCATATTCCAGGTTGCTTCGGGATTCATCTTACCGATAATATCCAACGCCTCCTTCTTGGTGAGATAGTTCTTCCACTTGATAGCGCAAAGCTTATCAAGATACTCTTGCGCAAGCTCTGGGTGCTTCGATGCCATATCCTTCATCATGCAGCGCATCGTATCTCCAAATGTGTGCATATACTTCACGTTTGCTGATGATGCCATCATTCCATATAACTCATCAAACTTACTCATAATCTCTTTTGCTTCCATATTGTCTTGTATTTATATATGTGATTATTCTGCTGTTATCAGACTTTTCAACTCCTCAAAGTCAGTTTTTGTAAAGCTGATACTCTTCTTGCTGCCGAACAATATTGTCGTTATAATATTATCAGGCAAATCAATAGACAAAGTACCGCCATCAATGCGACCTTTGACAAAGCCGAAATCAAATTCGTAGTTGCTTATATTCTCCAACATCTGCATGAGGTCTGAGAATATGGTATCAGCATCTATGTTTCCGTTTTCATCGGCAATGAATATGGTAGCGTTGTCAATGCTTTTGCCCCAACTATCCTTGTGCTTGGCGATGATATTGTGCGAAGCTCGCTTCATGTACACTGAAGGGATAGTCAATGCAGGGTTCTCTTTCACCATATCACTTATTCTAGCATCTGCCCACAAATCAAGCGATGTAAGCAGTTTCTCTTTAAGTTCTGTTACGTTCATTTTTTGTTTTCTCCTTTCTTTGTCTTATTGTACCATACAAGGTATTCTTGCCAAGTCTTATCACTATGGTTAGTCATATAATCGTTGAGCATAGCAGATTTCTGTTCTTCTGCTTGCGCTACTTCTTTTCTTAGTCTTTGCATCAAAGATAAGTGCTTCTTCAATGCCTCCTGTCCTTGCTGAGTGCTTTCGATACGAGGGCGTATGATGCGCAATTCCTCGTCTTGCACTAGCTTAGACACATATTGCAAGCTATTAACGTATTCCTGATTCTGCATCAAGTACTGACGTTGTGCGCCTGTAAGATTGTCTTCAATCTTATCAATCTCATCCCATAAAGGGGTGGAAGACTGCTGTGCTTGCATGTTGATAGATGCTCGCTTCTGCTGTATTGCTTCGTACATCTTCTGTAGCTCGGCATCCATCATCTGCGGCTGCTGCTGATTTGTACCCATATCCAATAATGGGCTGTTACCAAAATTCATCATAACAATCAAATATCTTTAAAGTTGGTGATATATTATAGAGAGGTGAGAGGGCATTCACCAACGAGGGCAAACACCCCTCACCAACTCATTTCTTCTTAGTCCTTTTTACAGACTTCCTTACTGCTCTGTTACGCTCCTGTAGTGGGAGTGGAAGGAACAGTACCGTTACAGCAATAGCTGCCGTAGCCCGAAATTACTGGCGTAGATGGGAGTACCAACTGACCACGCAAGCAGTTGCAGGTCTTCTCGTTAACGTAAGCCATCATAAGCTTCTCCTTGTAAGGAGTGAGGGCTTCCATAACGGCAATCTTTGTCTCCAATGCAGCCATCTTAGCGTTGGTTGCATCATTCTGGTCTCTGCTAGCCTTATAAAGACCAAACTCTGCGTCAATCGCTCTGCGGTTTTCAGCGTTAATAGCATCTACCTGCGACTTGTAAAGACCGAACTTCTCTGCGATGTCAGTCTCACGCATAGCGTAGAACTTGTTAGCTGTGTCGAGCTTCAAACCGAACATGTCGGTAAGCAACTTCACCTCATCAGCGCATTCCTTCTCCATTACCTCAAGGGCTGTAGGAGCAGTATTACTTGCAGTCATACCACCATAGGTGTTGATATTCACATTATCTGGCATACCATTACCAAGTGAACCAAACACACCACGACCATTGCCGTTGAGCAAAGCTAAAGCCAAGCCACCGATGCCAATTCCGAGGGCTGTTCCTGCCAAACCCTTGCTGGCATACTCCTTCTTACCATCTTCGTAGATTTTCTTCTCTACGACCTTTGCATCTGTCATTTCCATAATACAATCTTTTGAAATCCTTAATATTAACTAACACTATTGTAACGTTACGGATGCAAAGGTGCGAAGAATAGGGGAGAGTAAATATAACTCTATCACACTTTCTTTTATCGGTTGATTATCAGAGATTTAAGGTGATAGAAGGTAATGTCATAAATAACAAAAAAAAAGAGAGGCAATCACTTACCTCTCTTACTCTTAATGAAGTGTAGTATGTCCCACTTCTTCCAATACCTAGTGTGTCCTCGCTTCTTGCACTCACCATTAGGAATATCACCCCTAGCGACCATACGATTCAATGTAGCATCAGAAATGTGAAGCTTTTCCTTAACCTCCTCGGTAGATAGCATCGGGTTGAGAGCATACGGCAGATAGTTCTCACAAAGGTCTTCTATCTCATCGCTACTCATTCCGCAAGCAGTTACCTTCTCCCCTCTCTTCTCTTGCTCGTCTGCTCGAAAACAAGAATCCGATAACGATTTTAATAACACTCCCAAGGTGTGATAACCAAATAACTTTCCCATATCATTATAATCTAGAGATTAAACTTTGACAGCCCTTGCCTGAGAAATACTTATCGGCAAAACCATATACATAAAATATAATGGTCATTACAAGTATTACAACATTAGCTTCCACCATTTCGTTGGTGGTAAAAACATTCCAGTATACGATATGAATAGCATTTATCCCAAATAGGTAGATTATCATCGGAATACGCCATCTGTAGCAGAGCCAAAAGAATCTGCTCGCAATTATAAGTACAAGCGGATGGATGTAAACGGAAAAATAGATAAATGCTGCCGATACCCAATTCTCCTTAAACCATACGCACATTTCTTTTTCATGAGACGCAAATGTTACCATGCATGCAATATGAAAAAGTATGATAAACAGAGGCATCACTTCACAATAATACTTAAACCAAGTGAGTAGCTTTATGCTGTAGCCTCTACCTGCAAGGATAATGACGTTTATCATTTCGCTAACGTCCATGTCCTTAAACATTACTCTTGACAACTGTACAACACCGACTGATTGAACTAACCGATGGACTTCATCTTCTTCCTCTTTAGTCATAAATTCTTCTCCTTTTGTTTTTGGGGTTATTATTTATTCTTAGTTCCTTATTCTTAATAATAAGGAAAGTTCTGCAAAAATAAACAATATTGCACAATTCCGTTCGTTTTGCGCAATATTTTATTGTTAAACTTTATAAAAAGTAACAATCTGAAAGTAATAAGTCACAAAAATAGCGTTAGAACTGAAAAAGAATGCCAGTCTAACGCTATTTCTATATCTACTTATCAGTGTTTATCCTATCACAACCTCAAGGCTCTCCATATCGGCGAACTTCAAGCCGCAATCTTTCGCTGCCTTGAAAAGCTCTTTCTCGTCAACATCCTCAATAGCTACCTCTACCTCGGCATTGGCAAGGTCTGAGAAGTACTTCTCGGTCTTCTGCTTCTGATTAAAGAAGTACTCATTAACCTCCGCAAACTTGGCGGAATCCTCCTTGGTGTATTCGTAGCCCTCATCGGCGTGCTTCTGCTCCAACTGCTGGCACTCCTGGAGCTTGCGCTGCATCTCCTCGAACTTATCGTCCTTCAAGCTCTCCTGCGCTTCCTCCACATCCTTGTCGTAGGTATCGGCTACGTGGCGCAGAGCCTTCATATTCTTCCATACTCGCATAGCGGCATCATCGCTCATGGATGATGTCTTCAATGCCTTCAATGTTCTGTAGGCTGCGACAGCCTCGATTGTCTTAATCTTCTTCATAATTGTTTCTTTATTTTTATGTTATACAATATTCTTCGCCAGATTGCCATAGCAGAATACCTTTTCTGTTAACAGTGCAAAGTTAAGAAAATAATTCCGAATAGCAATGCAGGAGGAGCAAAATTTACGAATTTAAAAATCAGCTTCCCCACGTTGGATAATCACTAGGTCGCAATGTGTCTGCTTTCTCGGTGAGAACGTAAGCCACAAATACATTTCCAGTATCTTTCAAGTACTCGCTTACTTCGATATAGTAATCCATGTCACTATTTGGCTTTAACCCGAACGTTTGCATATTTTTATTCAATCTTGCAACAACATTCCCATTCTTCTCTACTTGTATCATTATACCATTATACTTTGTCGTACTGCTATAATTGTGTAGATAGATATATTTACCTGCTTTTCCAGGAGTAACGATGCCACTAACTGGGTCTCTGTAATCCAAGTCTTTATTCGCAAGCTTAAACTTAACCTTCGTTATTGGGTCTTCTGTGCTATAGCCCTTCTGACACTTTACGGCTGGCAATCCATCAATAGGATAAAATATAGCCTGTCTCGTGTTTGCGGAATCATACTTAACAGACGTAAATGGAGTATTGCTCATAAACGGCACAACATAGAAAATTCCATTGCCTATATCGTTCATTCCAAATACTGAAGCGTTGCAATATCCACTGTTGCATTTTTGCGCATTCGTTATAAATGCACCAACATTCCCTTGTCGGTCAATTACTGCAACTCCAAAATAACAACTATTAAAGACATAGAAGTCCCATAAGTTCAGATAACTTCCACTTGCGTGGTCTTCTCTAGTGTAATAATACATATTCATCTTCCCAGAGGTGCTAGAAGCATCAACCTTAGCGTTGTTGTAATTCCATCCTCTCGTTATCACGGAATTATATTCTTTGAAATCTCCTAACCTATAAGGCGAAGAACTTCCCCCCTTCGGCTTCTCATAAGTATATGATGGAGTTTTAATAATTACGTCTCGGCATAAATCCTCTAATCTTGAATAAGATGGAACTATAAGTTTGAATGTTTTGTCGGTTATTCCAAAATCGGCATCATTTAAATCGAATAGTTTACTGGAGTGGACAGGCTTATGTGGAGACCACTTGTTTATATTGGCGGACTTGCAAAGAGTAGCCAAATCATTAGTTGATAATTCTCCCAGCACCGACTTAACATCGTTGATGGATATGGGGGGGTGATTATTCCGTTATTTACACTCATATTTCTTTCTTTTTTATCGTTATACTTTTTTATATCTACTACATATCGGGCATAATACTACTAAATGGTAAAAGACCCTTTACAACCCAAGTGCCATTTGCTATCACGTATATCTTATACGATTTTCCACTTGTAAGATTTGTGAATCTGACAGTCTTGGTTTCACCTGCATTCATCGTTCCTACCGTATTCATATACTCTCCTACGACCATACTCTGTCCCTTGGACGGGTCGGTCTGATATACGCAATATACAGCAACATTTTTTACTGTAGTGGCGTTATTCTTCATCTTCAGCGTTACGATGATTCTACCAAGCTTCTGCTCTGCCATAATCTGTGCGAAGTTGCTTGCAACAGCTTGTGACTGGCTGATGATGGAGAGCTGCTTGCCTCCTGCGAGGTTTGGGATGGCGTAACAAGTCATCTGATGAAGGGTGTGGTCACTGGAGTAGTTGAATGAGCAGAACATCGGAAAGGCAAGGTAATCGCCTACCTGGAGGGCGTTCTTTGGCAGCGGCACGGTGAATGTGCCCACGCTAGATGCGGTGGTGATGAACATGAGGGTGGACTTGCTCTTGTCGGTGATGATGTAGCCGAAGTACTTATCCTTGAATGCAGCAAAGTCGAAGTAGCTTACCTGTAAGCCATCTGCCGATACGATATTGTGTTCCGTGAGTATCTGATTGGTATCACTCTCACGGATGAACACGTTGGTGGATAGATAGTCCTTCACCTCGGGATTGGCATTGTGAAAATACCCTCTGAAATCACCCAAGCGGAATGGCGCAGACGCACCGCCAGTTGGCTTGTTATATAAGGTGGTATAGCCATTATTGGTCTTGGAGTATTCTGCCACAAGGTCTTTCCAGTTGCTCTTGCCGTTTTCTACCGTAATATTGATGCCGTAGTTGCCATCCTTCGCCTTATACCAATCGTCAGGAAAGGGTGATGGAAATACGGTAGGCTTGTACTTCGCCCAGACGTTAATTTTCGATGACGTGCATAGGTCTGCCAAGGTACTGCTGCGGTTCATTCCGAGACAATCCGCAACATCACCCACGCTCACTGGAGCAGTGATTTTGTTATTAGATAGAGACATACGCTTAATCTTTAAAACTTAAAACACTAGGCAAGGCAGCTCTATAAGAGCCACCCTGCGTTAATACTCACGATACTTACTCTGCTGCCTCGCTAGCCATATTGGTAGCGATAGCGGAATCAACCTCCTCAATCAATGCTGAAACCTCACTGAGCTTGCTCTGAGGGATGCCGCTGATGTTGTAGGTCAGCTCGCTGCCGTTGAAGCTTGCGTTCGCGTTGCCGAGATAGTTACCATTGGTATCTGCGTAGATACTCATGTTGATGCTGTCGATGTTGCCACCCGTCTTGTCAACATTGTAGGTGATTTCTACTCGATAGCCACCCTTTGTGTAAGTGGCGGTTGTCTGTTCACTCTTCTTGTTAATCTTTAAATTTCCCATTTTCTAATCTAATTTAATAAATTAATATTCTTGTTATCTAATCTCTTCTTGTCACTTCTGTCCTGCTTTCCACTCAATCGCTGAACCTCTGATTCGAGGAAGACCACACGAGCCTTCAACCTGCTCACCTCATCGCCCACCTGCTCGATAGCACCAAATGCCGTTGCAATCAGCTTCGGAGACCAATAGTTAATTTTGTAGTAGCCCTTCTCATCAGTCTCCACGATGTCCTTTAAGTGAGGGTTGCACAAGACGTGCTGGGCAATCCAGCCGATAGACCTTGTATTGTCCTTCTTCCAAGCAAAGCCGAACGTGCCACCCATTGCCTTGATGATGCCCAAGTAGTCCAGCTTCCGCAAATCCTGCTTCAAGCGGATGTCTGAGGATGAGTATGCGGTGATGCCGCCAGTAGCAAGGATACCACCACTAGTATAAAATGTAGAAGTATCAGTACAAAATAACCAATTATTACTACTATAATTATATACTCCTATTTTAGTTGAAGTTCCAACACCAAATAGTATGTTTCTACTATTAGCTTTAATTTTTAAACCTTTACCATCAGAAGTACTAGAAGTATTAACTAATATATTTCCATTAACTTCAAGTTTCTCTGAAGGATATTTTACTCCTATACCTACATTTCCTTGCTCGTATTGTAACACTAAATGACGACCTTTAGGTCTTGATCCATTAGTATCTACAACATTAATTTGACCGTAATTTAATTCACTATCTCTAATCTCTGATATTGACATAGAACAACCACTACTGACATCATTCTTTATGCTTAAACCTTGACTATTAAAATATACTACATTGTCACTAGAACCTAATCTTATTAACTCATTACCTGCACAAATAAGTCTAAGGTCATATCCACTATCGGTTTCTATATATCTAGTACATGTTCTCTCAAACATATATGTTGTACTACCAAGATTATACCTATGTGTGGCAGATGGAAGTATAGTACCACCAATATTTTCTGTACCATCGAATGAATTACCCCAAAGATTACGAGGTACTTGCAATTTAGTTGCACTACCTGCATTACCTGTTATACTTGCTTTAGAAGTTATATAACCGCTATCATTCGTAAATTGACTTACGTTTGTAGGTCTATTTGAAATACTACTCCATGTCAAGTCATTTTCATCAAGTAAACGTATCCAATTTGACCAAATTTTATTATCTCCATTACGATACCTAATATATAAATTCCTCAAACCATATGATTTAATCATTTGCCAATTATAAGCATCATCTCCTCCACTAAATGTAGTAAGTACTCCAGTTGTTGGAACATTAGAATGAGTACTATATGCAAATACTGAAGCGTTACCTTCTATATCATTAGCGTTATGAGTTTCACTAGATTTCCACCATCCTAAATCTCGAAATAATTGATAAGCGTGATAACCATCTACTTTATCTGCATTTGTTGCTGTTGCAGCATTACCTGATATAGAACTAGAAGAGGTAATATAACCTTTATTATTAACCCACGATTGAGTTGCATAGTCTCCTATAGGTTGATACAAAGAATTAGCTTTATTCTTAATATATTCCCATAACTTGCTAGCTTTTCTTTTATATGGTCTGTTTAACGCACTTGTATTACTAAACCCATTTGCATCTGCAATCGATGTAACAAATTCAGTATCATTCACAACAACACCATCACCTACAAGGAGTGTTGCACACAAATCAGTAAAGCTTTGATGAGAAGTCAAGTACTGACTATGAGTGTGTCCAAGCTTACTGTAAGTGTTAGCAGCATCCGCAGACTTCAAGTAAGCACTAAGGCTTTGGTGGCTGGTGAGGAACGTGCTGCCTTTAACTACGCTGATAGTAGTACCATTCTTGGTGATAGACGTAACCGCATTACCGCTGCCACTGACAGAGATAGCAGTAGCACTACCACCTTCCAGTGACGTGATTCTAGTAGAGAGCTGCTTAATTGAGTAAGCTGATGCTATCTCACTGAGCGATTCTGATGTAAGCTTCAAGGCATCTGCATAGCTCTTCACACTACCATTCAACCCACCACCACCTGACGAGCCACTACCTTCACCATAGGCGGTAATGCCACCAGTAGCATAGAAATTAGCTGCGGTTGTACCATCAGACTTAACTACTTTAATGGCAGTATTAGCTTTATCATAAACTAATCTGACATCACCAATTTGCACATAAACACCATCAGTATTAGCAATAGTTATACTGCCATTTACATCAGCATTACCATTCACGCTATTGCCCCAAAGCTTTCTTGTTGTTCCCCAATAAGAAGTTACTATGTTGGCAGTACCATTAAACGATGCTCCGTTTATAGTTCTAGGATTCTGTAACTTAGTAGCACTTCCAGCATTACCGCTAATACTAGCAGAAGCTGTAATGAACCCTGCTCCATTAGTAAGCTGATTAGTATTGTTTGGAATACTAATAGACATTGCAGCAGAACCATTATAAGAACCACTACTGTAACCGCTCCAAGAAAGAGCATTAGCAACTTTTGATGCAGATGCTACATTGTCAGTAACTCTAGCAAGTCTTACCCAAGGAGCAGCCCAAGCATCACTATTGCTTATCTTGCCTCCATCTCTAGAACGGACATAAACTTCAGTAGTGCCAGCTTTTATAGCAAACTGAGTTTGCCACATATTAGGAGAAGTTGCCGTATTATTACTGTCAGTATAAGACAGATTAATATAATGATGCCAACCAGTTTGTCCATTAGGATTAACATAACCATTCAACGTTTGATAGTTAGCAGTAGAACTAGCATAAGGTGCTGCAATATTAGACATACCCATACTATTCCCGTGTGTTGCAATATCGTTAAAATTGTTTCCAACACCACTAGGAAAAGCTCTTACTAAATTCAGTGCTTTAGAAGTTCCACCAATACTAATAGTAACCTTGTTTGCAACATCAGAAATACTGAAACCAGTAAACAAACCACTAGCGTGATAATTATCTACCATATCTGCGTTATGAGCAGTAGCTTCATTTTTAACCCAATTCTGAGTTGCATAAGCTGCGAGACTTTGATGTGTTGTGAGATAAGTTCCCAAATCTACAGCATCTCCACCACTAGCCGCAATGGTTTTAGTGATACCGTTAATCTTTACACTATGTGTATGAGTAGTAGCAGACTTACCATTAAGAAGAGAATCTACACTACTCTTGGTGTAATAATTACTTAAACTCTGATGCGAGGTGAGATATGTAGCACCCTTCGTGAAGGTGATGGTCTTGCCGCTCTTTGTAACGGCAGTAACGGCATTTCCACTTCCGCTAACTGCTATCGCATTCACGTAACCATCGAGAGACTGATGAGCCGTGAGGAACGTACCCTTCGCGAAAGTAATCACACCAGTGCTGGCGGCATACGTTGCACCAGTGAGGGCATTGCCGCCAGTTGGCACAGACACGCTGATACTAGGAACAGCACTTGCCACATTCTGAATCTCCGAATAGAGCTTTGCTACTGAGTATGCAGAAGCAATCTCGGAAAGGTTTTCCGTAGTAAGCCTGATAGCATCAGCATAAGCCTTTACAGAGCCGTTGAGTCCACCACCACTTGATGATGATGTTCCCACGCCATAGGCAGACACTCCACCACTAGTATAGAGGTTTGCCACCTCGTTAGTCGTAGTGTTCGTAATCTTCAACGCCTTATTGGTTGCATCATACTCCATCTTTATGTTGCCGATGGAGATATACTTTCCGTTAGGCACGATGATGCTTCCATTAATATCAGAAGTACCATTGAATGAATTTCCCCAAAGCTTGCGAGCATTCGTGAGCTGGAGAGCCTTTTTCGCTGAACCGCTTGTAAAGTAGCCCTGCAAGGTGGTGATATTCGTCTTATTGGTGGATATGCCCGAAGCGTTTACCCCTTCTGCCTTTTTTGCTCTTGTTACCTCATCAGATATCGACTTATTGATTCCATCAACGATACCACTTAAAGTGTCTGTCTGCGCAATATTGGCGAGGAAGCTCACCACCTCGTTCCACTTATTGATAATTCCGTCCGCAGTCTCCTCGTCAGTAGTCATAAGGGCGTACCAGTCATAGGCACTATCCCAATGACTTACCTTAGTGGATGAAATGCCGTCCAACACAGACTTATTGCTATGAGTATGCTTTGCTGATACCGCACCATCCCAAGCCGTCTGCTTTGTCGTTGTTGGGATGGAGTACCCAGAGGCAAGACTAATGGCAAACGTGCCGCTTGTTGTGATGGTCTTTGTTGCGCACACCAAACCTGCAGGAAGTGTAAGTCCTACAGATGTAACAGTACCCTTGTTTGCGGTATAGCCCTTTGCATCAATCTCCGCTTTGGTATAATAGCTTGCGAGAGACTGATGGGCAGTCAGATACCCAGCATCGTTGGTAAGCTGGCTTACCTTCGTGATTCTATCTGTAATATCTACCCATTTATGTTTATGAGCACTAGGTGCGAACGTTGATGGTTTACCCGTAATGTTATTCCAAGAGAGATTCAAATCGCCAAGTTCTGTGGCTATGTTGTCAATTCGGCTGCTGAGAGCCTTGATAGCATAGGCGTTCGGGATACTAGTCAAGTCTGCATCTGTATAGCTTCCCTCTAAGATTCTCGCATAGCTGATTACGCTTGCATTCAAGCCGCCACCGCCTGCGCCACTACTTGCTGCTCCGTATGCTGTGATGCCGCCTGTGGCATAGAGATTACCATCAATCTTGATAGCTTTGTTGGTCGCATCATAGGTGATTTTGATACCGTGGAAAGTGATAGCACCCTCGAATGTAGCATCGCCCGATACACCAAGTTTAGAGAATGGTGCGTTTGGCTTCAGCGACACAAGGTCGGCAACGCTCGTTCCTGCACTTCCTGCCTTCCATGTTGGTTCAAAGAAGGTGAGGTATGCGCCAAGATTCTTCTCGCTGATGATAAATGACGTAGGGTCAGCGTGAACCCTACCATCAGTTCCCCACCAGATTGCACCACCTGCCACATAGCCCGAGCCATCGAAGCGGAAGATGGTGTTGGCAGGAGTCTTAGAGCCATCGTTGTAGTCCTTATCGACCATTTCGCCACCGAACCAAGCGGCGACACCACCTCCCTTTGCAGACTTCTCCGTTATACCATTGATACCTGCCGTAGTGTTTCCGTCCGTGTCTCGCAAACCGATGAGTGATGTAAGAACCAGACCTCCGTTAATCTCTGTATCGGGAGTATCCATCAGAGCCTTCTTTAAATAAGCAAGGCTGGTTACGTCACCTATAACTACACCGAGGTCGCCATATATCTTGCTAGTGATATATGCGTTTGCCAAACCCAGCTTGTCATAGAAGGCAGAATATGCGCTTTGGAAGTTGGTAAACTTCGTTCCGACAGCAGATACGATGGTAGCCTTTTTCTCAGTATTAGCCGCATTGTATCTTGCTGATATATCTGAGAGATACGTAACGAGTTCCGTCTTGGCTGTAGAGAGGGTAACAAAAGCAGTGTTGAGGTCAGTGAGTTCCTTGGTGTCCTTCAGTACCTCTGCTCCCTTCACCTCAGTGTAAGACTTCTCGGCGGCTGCAAAAGCATCTTCAAGTCGTTTTGAGTCCTGCGCCATAGCCGCAATCTCCGATGGCTCTAGGTATCCATCATTGACGTAGTTATCGAATGCCTTTTTGTTGGTGGTGACGGTCTTGCCGAGGTTCGTAATGTTCGTCTGTGCAGTCTCTGCCGCCTTCTGAGCCTTCTCTGCTGCCGTCTTGGCTGCGTTGGCAACGGTATCATCCGTGTATTTAGATGCTTTAATCCAGTCACCGATGGCGAACAGAGAACCAGCCGCCTTTTTGGTCTGACAACGCAACACCTCATTCTTGTAGATACTGCCGTCAGAAGGATAAGTGGCATTCACCCATATATCGCCAACCTGATAAGGTGGCGTAGGCTGTGTGCTGAATACCTTCATCTTGCCATCTGCCGTTTCCTGTGCCTTGCTTGCATCGGAAAGGGCTTTGGCAATATCTGTATCCGTGATGATTGTCCACTTGTAGGTGCTGCCATCCTTGGCAAAGCGGTATGCCTTGCCCGTCTTGTTGTCGTAATACAAGTCTCCAAGGTGGGTATCTTTATCCTTGTCGGTCGTCCAACTGCTTGCTGGAGCGTTCTTCAAAGTAGGCACACCTTCGTAGAACCACGTCTCGATAGCACCATCCACCTGATTCTGCAAGTCAGTAATAACCTGCGAGTTCTTGATGAGATTGTTTACCTGCTCCTCGGTCAAGCCCTTTGCTGAGTTCTCCTTAATATACTGAGACAGTTCCTTGCCATCTACGGTTGATTTGGCAGAAATCTTGCCTTTAACAGATACCTGCTTGGCTGCGCTGTCATACTTGATGTAGCTACTACCCTCATAGCCATTCTCCTTAGTAGGTCGGTCGCCCACATACATATCGCCATAAACATTGAAGAACGCCTTGTTGGTCTGCTTGTTCACACCATACTCTACGTATTCTTTGTTGGCAAAGGAATAGCTGTTGATGCCGTGATAGAGGCTGACGGATGGCGAATAGGTATCTACCGCCGAGAAGATAAGGCAGTTCTGACGGTCAACATCGGTTCTGTTACCGCACTGATTGAGTACATCACCTTTAGCAGGAACATCGCTTGCAGTAGCGCAATCGGTATCGGAGAGGTCGATATAATGGTACTTCTTTCCTTCCAGTTCCACAGGTTCCTCGTCACGACCGATTACCAATCGCCAATAGAAGTGATTGCCAACTTTGTGGTAAGTTCCCTTCCGAACATTGAAAGATTCCGAGCGCACTTGGTCGCCAATAGCGAAATCATTATCCACGGCATCGCCTTCCTGCTCTGCTAAGAAATAGCAACGATAAGCCTTCTGTGACACATTATTATATGTCACAGTAACAACTTCTACCTTATGAGCCACCACACCGCCAGCAGGAGAGATAATCTCCTTACCGCCGATTGTAGATGTCTTCTTGATTACAAGCTCCTCGAAGATAGCCTTCATTCTCACCTCAAGATAATCTGTGATGAGATGCGAACGACCTTCTGCATCGAGAGTCCACGAGCCTCCGTTCTCATTGTTGGAGTTACCGACAAGCAATCCACTTAAAAGCTTCTGTACCTTCTCCCAGGTGATAGTTCCGTGAGCGGTGTCGTCAAACTGCTTAGACAGGAAGTTATCACTTCCGTACTTTGCAATAAGGCTTCTTAGTTGAGAAACGGAATATCCACCTCCGTTACCGCTACTTCCTCCGCTTGCAATGATTGTCTGTACATCTTCTTTAAGCTGGGTGATAGTACCCTTAATCACTTGATTACCTAATGTAATCGTTTGTATGAAACCAAAATCAATATTGGTCGATAATTTCAATACTCTTGTTGCAAGTTCATATCCGTGTCCGTCCTTATACGTTACGCTCTGTCCTATTTGCAGTTCAGGATTTTCCTCCAAGAATACATCAGAATATGATTTAATCTCATAGTTATTCAAATCTGATAATAATCGCACAATTCCCTCTTTTGCCTTTTCCAATAATCTATTTTGAGCATCCTCATAATAGATAGAATCGGATATAGCAATATTGTAGAGAACGGTAATATTGCACTTAAAAGAAGGCATACTTTCTCCACGAGGAATGAGCATATCAGCAGCATTTGTAGGTATGATAACTTCATTATCTTCTTGATAGATAATTTCGTAATCACCAGCCAATACGGAGAAATTACTATCACTAACATCGTCTGTCGTGTGCGAAGATGATGCCTCTTTATGATAAGTAAGCTCAAATCCTACATATTCGCCATTAGAGCCACGTCCTGCAAGGGGAGTAGAAAGCGCACCCGTGTTAAAATTAGCTTCGAACGAGCAGCCGATATTCTTTCCATTGATAAGTAAATTATCGGTAATCTGAAAGTCGTACCAGTAATGAGTAACGCCATCATCAACTGTTGTATTGATAATCGTCTTTCCTTCTACTTTTTCTGTTATAGGATAAGCCAATCTCATATACCATACAGTGAAGGTCTTGTATTCCTTAACAGACCCATCAGCATTATATGAGATAGGAATTTTCTCATTATTCTCATCAAGCACATACTTAACTCGCCCACGCACATTATATACATAGGTATTGAGCGAAGGGAAAATTTGAGAAAAATCAAGTACCTTCGTAAAGAGAGGTTCATTTATTTTATCCACTCTTAGGTCAAGTGTAGAATACTTATCAATAGAGTAGGAGCGTTCCTTTCCGTCTATTGATATTGTACCATTGCCCTCATCTAATTGCAGACGAATATCGCCAGATGATACATTCTCACCTTTGCTATTTACTTGTGTAATATTTCTTGTACCACCGAAGATAGAAAAAGCGTTATAATAACTTTTCTTACTATTGTTAATATTTGGTACACCTACATTCTTTCCAACTTCCAAAACAACAGGAGTTGCGCCGACCAAGACTTTACCGATATAGATAAATTCATCATCATAGTCAATATGCCATTCACAGTTATCTCCGATAGCATTTGTAATCGCTGTAAGTGCAGAAATAAAATCGTTATCGCTGAATGATACATTGACAGTGTTTGCCGTTACATTTGAAAAGATAACTTTCCATCCGCATTCGCCAAACATCAAATCCTTATTAAGGAAATCTGCAATCTTACCACTGAGAGCGGAAGTTGTGCCAACGAAAGACCATACATTTTGTTTTACCTCTACATTCTGTGAATTACGGGTATAGATAAAAAATGGGGTCTTAGACAGAATCATCTTTGGGTGCTGAAACTGAGGAGTGTACTTCCAAGAGCATTCATCTGTTTGAATAGGCTCGTATGATTCTAAGAGAAGGAACTTCCTTGTCACTTCTCTTACTTTGTCTATCTTATATGTATAATTAATATACGCACCAACGGGCAGAATAACTTTCTCAGCAGCGGAGAAAGACAGAGTAATGTAATCAGACTTAGACATTTCCTGTTCTCTCTTCGCCGCTGATGTTACTTCTGCTTGCATCAGCAATTTATCGTTTATATCATATATCTTAATCATAACTTAATTCTATCATTCGGGTTGTACTCCGTTAATTTGAGTACAAATTTACCTCTTTTTAGACCATAATCACCAAACTGCGAGCATTGCGTGTAAACAAGTTTAAAAACCCTCTTTAAGCGAGGAACTTTTAAGCAAAACTCACCCGAATAAGCTATCTTATTAAGAAAAGCTTCATATTTCTGCAAGTAATCTTCTTCTGAACCGCCTTCAAGAAAGAAAGAGATACTTACGTCACGCTTATCTTTCTTGGCATACTTCGATGTGGCGATAACCGATAGTCCATGCTCTAATCGGCTATTGTTCGTCACATAGCTTTTTACTGGTGCTGGGGTCAGCAAGGCTTCTCGCCAACCCCTTACCAATGTAATACCGAAAGTATCAAGGTCAACGTAAGCAGAATCCGCTTCATCGACCAATTTAATAAAAGCATCATTCTTCATAACTTAATACTTATCTTTCATTAATTTATACATACTTGCGATGTCTTCACGTATCAATATAATTGGTGCAGTATTCTTATTGATTGCTTCTAACTGCTGTAATCCTTGATACTGAATATCTCGCATTTCAGAGATATTATTATATGTCTGCTCAGCATAGATGCGCAAGAAAGAAACATCAACTGCGATAGCCTTACGAACCTCATTACCTTGCTCTTGGGCAATTTGCACCGCATAACCGATACCGATAAGGCTGCTTCCTTGGTCTGCGGTAATAGCCTCAATAGCCTTACCCGTTGCTGTCTGCTGAGATTGCGCTTCCTTATATCCCGTCATTGCAGCAATATTATCCCTTATCTTCAAACCTTCATCAACGATGTTATCATACTCTTTTTTAAGTATATTCAAATCGTCATTGGAGAGCTGTCCTTGCTTCATCTTATCTGCCCATTTTTCATATAGGGTTTTAAGTCTCTTATTAGCAAGGTCATCAACGGCAAAGCTAAGCATAGACTTATTGAGCTTCATTGCGAAATCATTTGCGAAATCTTGCGCCGATTTACTCATATCCATAAGATTGCTGATAAAGTTATCCTTTAACGAATCGAAGGTTGTCTGCGTAAGATTCTGATTGATTTTATCAGTCAGCTCTTCAAGCTTCTCGGCAAGGTCGGTATAATTCTCCCAATATTCGGTTTTATCATATTTACCTTGGTCGGTCATATTCTTCCATACATCTTGGTTGTATGTGCGAATATCCTTCATCTGCTCTGGAGTGAGCTTGTAAATATCCTCCAAAGAACTTACCTTGTTTATCGTAGAATTAATATAGCCTCCTCTGACCGCTGACTGTTGTGCTAACGTGCGATTGATAGCCGCATAGTCCTGTGCTGACAGATTCCAATAATAAGCGTTAGAGTGATGCGAGCCGTGGTAACCCATCTGCGATTGAAGAATTTCCATACTCTGCTTATTGATTTGCTTCTGTGCATCATAGGCTTTTTGATAATTGCTGACGGCACTCATTCCCGAGGTCTTATCAATCGAACTCTTCAACTGCTCAATAGAGTATTGCAATCGCTCGTTTGATTCTGTAAGGCGATTTGTTGTCTCCGCAACCTCCTTTGCATTACTTCCATTGCCGATACCAAGAGCACTACCAAGCGATTTGATAGCCCCTACGCCGTTAATAGCTGCCCCAATATAGTTGCCAGTAGCAAAGTCTGATGCTGCTTGCGAACCCTTGTTGAAGGCATCTGCACCACTTTTAAGCTTCTTTCCAAGGTCTGAATTGCCGAAACCAAGAGCATCAATCAATTCGCTTGCCTCTTCTAACTTCTTAGCAACATTACCGATGCCTTCCGCCCATTCATTTGCAATCTCCTTAATAGACTTCCTTGCCTTATCTTGTGATACATTTGCATCCTCAAGTGCCTTCTTTACGTCCTTTGTTGCCTTTCCGACCTTTATCTCAGAAACAGCGAGTTCATCAAAGAGTTTCTTTAATCTTCCAAGCTGCTCATTACTGAGGTTCATCTTATTCTCATTGAAGAGTGTGCTCTTATTTTGAGAGGTTATCTTATCTGTGTTTACAGATACTCCCGTCTCGGCAAAGACTTTCTGTATAGCAATCTTCGTAGAAGACTGCTGTTCCTGTGCATTGTATTGCTCAACTGTTGCTTTTCTCAGTCGCTCTTGTGCGTCAGCAGCCTCTTGCAAGAGCCGATTATATTCACGCACCTTTTCATTAGACCATCCCCACTTATCGATTTGCTCCGAGATTGCATCATCAATCTTACCAATCTGTTCAGATACAACCTTCATATCATCAATATCAAGAGTACCCGAACCGAGAAGGTCTTTGAGTTTTTTTCTTAAATCTTCGAGATAAGATTTACTCAATCTTCCCATATCAGAGAAAACAGAATCCCAGTTGATAGAATCCTTGAAATCATTAAAGTTGAGCTTCTTTAGCTGCTCTTCAAGGTCAGTTTTCAACTTTGCTTCCTCGAAAAGATTACCTTTTGCCCTTGCTTCTTTGATTTTCTCATTATACTCCTCAACGATGGCGAGCTTCTGCTGTTCGAGGTTGCCATACTCCTTTAAGTATTCACGATATGATTTTAATTCATCGGCATAAATTTCATTATTATATGATTCTACAGTCTTTTGCTCAATGATGGTGTACTGCTCGGTAATCTTCTTAATATTCTTTGAATCAAGATATTTCTTATCATCCCAAGTCTCAGCCTTACCACCCTTTGCCTTGATAACAGACTGCTGTGCGTCAAATTCAGCTTTCTGTCGGTCACGCTCTGCCTTGATAGCTGCATTCTTTCGCTCTTCAATCTGCTCAATTTCTTTGGATAGCTCTCTTTTGCGCTCGGCAATAACCTTCTCTTCGCCTTCTTTCATCGCCTTAATCTTTGCATCGGTTACCTCCTGTTCCAAAGATTGCCAAGCTTTTGCTCTTTCGTAAGCATTCTTATAGATAACATCATCAAGCTTTCCTTCTGCTGAATTAATCTGCTTCTGTTGAGTAGCATCTTTCTTAGCATCCGATTTTGCTTTATTAGCAAGAGAACGTTTTGCTGCTTCCTCTTGTCTTATGAGCATTCTCTGTTCACTATTCTGCTGAACTTGCGTTCTCAGTACCTGTATTCTAAGTTCACGCTCTGCGGCAATATCTTGCAATGATTTAGTGTGCAGATTTGCTTGTTTTTCATGCAATTCTACGAGTTTCTGCTGCTGTTTTATCTGATAATCATATTTCTGCCTAACAAGTGCTCTTGCCTCCTCAATGGCTGCAATTTTTTCCTTACCTTGCAACGAATATATCTTATTCTTTATCTCGGCGATTTTTTCGTCAAGTTTATACTGCTCCTCTGTATTCTTTTTGATGGAAATCTGTGTTTCTTGTATCTTACCAGCAAGAGAAGCTGCTTGCTTTGCTTTAGAAAGTATTCCATTTAAAGAAGGTGCTAACTTCTTTGCTAAATCATCACCTGCAAAAGCATCATAAGCAGTCTTAGCAACACCAATCGCTCCCGAAACACTCGTCTTGAATGCGCCAATAACAGTCTCACCAGCACCCTTAATTCCATCCCAAGTTTTTTTAAGACCAGCGGTAAAGGTGTCCCAATCCATATTTAACACACCTTTAATGGTCGTTCCGAGACCTCCAATAAGATTCACCGCTGCTTTCACGGCAGTTTTAAACGTCTTCACGAAGTTATTACCGAAGTCACGAAGAGGAGCGTTTGGCTTAGTGAAGCACTTGTACAAGTACTCTCCGAAGATAATCACAATATCTGTGATAGACTTAGCAAGAGAACCAAAGTAAGCCATCAGTTTTGTATAGACCTTCTGACCCTCTGCGGATTTAGTCATCCATGTATGCACCGCCTTGAAAGCAAGAGCGATTGCAGCAATTACCGCACCCACAGGTGTTGCACACATTCCCCATAGAGCCTTTGTTACGGACTTAATAGCAGTAAGAGACCCCGTTACGGGAATACCAAGAGCCTTGAAAGCTTCGCCGACCTTACCAATCTCACCTTGCAACTTACCATTGGCAGTCATTACATTGATGATACCGTCTTTAAAATCACTTAGACCAGACTTTGCTTGTGCGAACTCCTCACTAAAACGCTGACCGATGGAAGAACCGCTTACTTTTGCTTTCAGCTCATCAATAGGTTGAGTTATTTTATCTTTTATGCTCTGTCCGAAATCGGAAATCTTCTGCCCGAAATCAGAAATCTGATTGCGCAATCTACCGATAAAAGTCTCTTCGTTCTTCTCACGGATAGCCTCTTGCAATACAGATATATTATTCTTTGTCTTTTCAATCTCAGACTGTAGTTTCTGCAAGTCTTCTTTCTGCTTTTCTCCAAGTGGCTTTCCATCCATCTTAGAAGCTTCTGCTTCTAAATCTTGCAATTTCTGCTTACTCTCATCAATCTTAGAAGTCAGTTCTGATAATGATGTGTCCTCAACATTGATTTTAACAGTTGATGTCGCATCAGACTGAACGATGGTTGAACCACCCTGAATCTTATTCGCAGCTTCGAGAAGAGCATTGTATTGCTGAAGGTCTGCATTAAGTCGCTGCTGTTCTGTCTGCCAATCATTGATTTTTGATTGAAGGACATCAATATTTGCCTGGGCTTTCTCAATAAGCTGATTGTAATAGTTAGCACCATTTCCCGTTTCGTTATCCGCAGCAGAAAGATTTGCAAGAGCATTCTTGTAGCTCTCAATCTTTGATTTCTGTACCTCAATCTTCTTTGTTGCCTCCTCAATATTTTTAGCAAAATCAGTCGTGCTAAGTTTGTTCTGAATATCTTCAATGGTCTTCTCGTACAACTTCATATCCGCTTTCAGCTCCTTTGCACTCTCGGATTGCATTCGTTCAATCTCAGCACGACCCGAAGCAACGGAAATATATTGCTGCAAAGCTTCTGTCAGATGTCTAGTTGCCTCTACGTTCTGATTTTCCGCTTCGGCATTCTGTGTTGCCGCCTCGGCATTTGCTACGTGAGCTGCTGCTTCTGCTGATGTAGCGGTTGCTGCCGTTGTAGCCGTAGCCCCTACAGCAATATTCGTTGCGGATTGAACACCATTTGCGCTTGTGCTTGCAACGGAGAAAGCACTCAATGCTTGATACGCACCATTTACCTGAGAGATAGAGTTTCTCACACCATCATAAGATTCAATAAGGTCTTTTACATCACCTTTCGCCAATTCCAAAGAATGCTTTTGAGCATCAATCTGCTTGGTAAGCGAACCGAATGCCTCTGAGCCTTTTTCCGTCTTAGCTAATTGCTCGTTAAGTTTACCGATAGTACCTTCAATGGTTTCTACTCGTTTATTGGCAGTATCAATCATTTCTGGTACTACCTGTATCCCCTTTGTGGCTTCATCCATAGCAGATTTGAGAACCTGCATAGCCTTGGTGGTCTTTGTTGCAAGGTCTTCATCGGATTGCGCCACATCGTTAAGTGCCTTATTCATTCTCTGAGATAAAGCTTCTGTATCAACGCCGACACGGTTCAAACCATCACAAAGCTTATCAAGTGATGCTTGAATATCGGAAATATCCATCTGTCCGCTGATTCCAAGTATTTCATCTGCTGCTGTCATATTGTTTGCTTATTTATGTGATTATTACATCAAGCCCATAAAGTAATCATTAGCAGAGATTGGCTTATCTATCTCATGATACTCTTTTTGCGGCTTTTTTTGCTGTCTGCTGCCTTTTCTCGGTTCATCCTTGGTATTTGTATTAAAGGACGGAATCGAGCGGTTAAGCAGAATAATATTAAGGTATGAGCGATTAAATACGACCTCCTCGTAACTCATACGAAAGTACTTCATTACTGCTCCGATTGTTGCCCACGGGGAGTCGTTTTCGGCTCCGTCATTATCTTCGTCTGGGTCAGGAAAGTTATAGAGGTTAAGAAAAAATTTGCATTAAACGAACCGCTAATGAACTTCACAAGCTCATTGAATGCCATAATATCAAGGTGCTTGCGTATATATCGCCCCCATACTTTGCGTGCCCACTTCTTGCGAAAGGCGCACACGATAAAAATCTCGCTCATTAAACGAGCTGTCTCAGAGTGTTCAAATAAGAGAGGGATAATATTTATCATATCGCCTTCTTCCCATGTTGGTTCTTTGATAGAGTTACCGAATACACCCATTTCATAAATCTGCATAAAGGTAAGTGGCTTCACTTTAAAGCGAAACATACCAACCTTAATCTTTACAGATGCCTCGGAAAGCGTTTTTGCTACCTTTTCCTTATCTGATGTTTTCATATCAAAAATGTATTTTATAACATAAAAAAGCGGTGCGGCTTGGGAAAGTTCCCTTACCTCACCGCCTCTTGAAGTTTAATTTTAATCTTTTATCTAAATAAAAATCTTAGATATCAAGTATTCTTACTTACCATTTTAGGCACTAATATCCTTGGTAAGAATATTACGATGACCACTCTTCTTGTCACCCTTTGCATCGAATACCGCCATCTGACGGAACTCAATGTTAAGATTAGGAAGTCCACTCTTACCGATAGAACCACTGCGAGTGATTGTAAGTTTCATCTTAGACCACTGGAAGGTACGAGAAGGAATATCATCCAAATTTTTTGTCACAATCTGTACAGCCTTGTAAATCTCGGTTTCTTGTGGAAGCTCATTCAACCAAGCATCCTTACCAGCAGCACCAGCATCCTTTGTATAACCAAGAAGCTTCGTGAAGTTATCTTCTGAGAAATCGTATGTCTGCAAGATAAAGCCCTTTGTTGCTGCTGATGTGGTCAGTACTGCGTAAGGGTCTTCTGAATCCTCAACCTCTACATCCGATGTCTGTGCTGCCTGGTCGTTAAAACTCAAGCTACCAGAAACGACAGCCTTAATTTTGTCGCTCCATGTTGTAGGATAACCGCCATTTTCGACACAATCGGCAAAACTGAAGCTTTCCAAGCCATATACACCATTCTTTGCCATAGTTTTATTCTTTTAAATTATTATACGTTACATTAAATTTCATATTGACGTAATAAGTGTTATCATTATCACGAGTTGGACGAGAGATAGAGTAGAAATCAAAGTAGCAGCCACCGAGATAAGTACCATCACCAAACAGAGAAAGAATCTTCTCCGAGTAATCAGAGAGTTTCTTTATGTTAGGTAGATTTGATAAGGTCTTAGGGCAATGAATATTCAAATTCACTACACCCTCATTAATGGCATCACTATACACAAAGGGAAGATGATTGATGGCGATATAATCACAGACCGCCAACTTCTCGGGTATCTCATATTTAAAGATACGACCTTTCTTTATGCCTATACTCTCAATATTATCATTGAGATACTTAAATAATGCCGTTACCGCTTTATCTCCGAGTATCATATCTAACTATCGCTTTTAATCATTTCAGCTACTTCTTCAAAAACCTTCTTCATTTCTTCACGAAGGAAATACTTTGTAAGGTGTAAGACATTGTAGCCTTTATCTTCTACGTATTTACCGTAGTTCATACCAGCAACAATAACGAGGGAGTACCCTTTAGGAGCTACCACACCTTCTTTCTGTGCATACTCATTGAGTGCAGCACTTACACCCTCCTGTCCTCCTTCCGCTTCTTCTTCCTTTGGAATCTTACCAACTGCCAAGGTGATGAGTTGCCCATCAAGGTAGAGAGCGTATGAAATCGAGTTCTTTAAATTTGCAGTTCGGTCTTGATAACCTTTGTTTTCTTTAGAGTAGATGACCGCTTCTTCGGCAAGTTGCATCAAACGCATATTAAGGTAACTGATAATCTGCTGCCTCTTTTCGTTCAGCCTTTTCTGTAATGCTTCACGACCTTTGATTTGTAATTCAACCTTTGCCATATTGCCGCCTATTAGAGCCAAATTCTAAGATAGCGTTTCTTTAAGGTTACGAAGCCTTTAACCTCCATTTCCTTATCAATCGTGCCATCTTTCTTGGTTATCCAAACCTTTTCGCCTTCCTTCGGTATGAGAGGGTATTTTGCTTTTGAGAGAGGAGCATAGATTTCGTGCGAATACACGTACTGCTGCCCGTCTGCCAGAGGGATAATCTTCGCCTGCGAATTAGGCAAAATAACGCACTTTCCAAAGATTTGCCATTCTCCTTCGGGCTGTTCGATAGGATTCCCGTCCTCATCAAAGCCATCTTGTGGAGCACCTTTTACTTTAAGTATATCTTCAAAATTCATACGCTATCTATTTGATTACCATACCTTCACACTCTGAACCCAATAATCATCAGAAGTACTGTCAATAACAAGGTCAGCATCCAATCCTGCATCCTTCGCAATAGATTTAATCATCTTATCAATGAGATTCTTGTCGTTCTTGTAACTCTGAGAGATACCGCCAACATTCTCACTTGATAATGGATTCATCTTGTAGAGGATACGCATAGCCGCATAGGCTACGGGTTTCTTTACCGCTACAGAGTATTCATCAACCACGGATGCCGTGATGCTAAACTTATCAGTAGCATCAATAAACATCTTCTCCAAGGTCTCATCTGAGGTAGAGAAAGGCTGAATCTCGCTTGCTATGGCTTCTGAAATTATCATGCTAATCTTGTTATCTTATGAAGTTTCACTTATTAAATCAATATATTTATAATTGAGGGTCAGTGCATTAAGCACCAACCTTCAAGATAAAGAAGTCTTCGATACCATCGAATACTGGTTGCATCCACATTTCGTTGGTAAGGTGATAACCCTTCTTATCTCTCCAATAACCGATAAGGTTATTATCGTATGTAGAGTAAGAAACGCCATCAACTGGGTCGATAGCCTCCAAGCACTCTGCGCACTTAGGCACAGCCACCTTCTCGGCGCACATCGCAACAACTCTATTGTCTGGGATAAGATTAAAGACTGTCTTGTCAGGCAGCTCAACGAACTTATCCTCATCAATCTGAATTGTTGGCAAGAGGATAGAGCGCAGATAGATATTCATCTGGTCAACGCTAATCATCGGTGCAGTAGGATTGATGGTAATCTCACCAAGGTTCAAGCGGAAGGTGTCCTTAATCTCCTTTGCCTTACACATTGCGAAGAATGTGTTCTCAGACATACGAAGACGCAGAATCTTACGACCCTTCTTGCGAGCCTCGTCCTTCAATTTCTTAATATCCTCAATAGGAGTTGCGTTCACCTCACCCCAATTTGTGGTAGCAGAGAGCTGCTTAACTCCCAAATCAAAGGTGTAAGATACGTTAGCCTTAGAGTTATTGGTACGTGATACAGTCTGAGTACCCTTAAACAATCCCTCGAAGTACAACATATCAATACGCTTATGAGGAGCTATAACCGCCAACTCGAAAGGCTTGAAAGAGTACTTGATAAGCTCATCCTTTTTAGCATTCAACTGTAACTGAGTATAACTGCCACGTCCCTCCATATCTTTGTACTTACCCTCCAAGAGGTTCATCTGGTCGAGGTAGTCGTTATCAAGTTCCCACTCATCGGCGATACGACCGATAGAGCCCGTAAGCTGACCCCAATCAGGCATGGTATGCAATGGACGCTCTGCGTTCTTAGCGACTACAGAACCGACCATAGCAGCAGCATAGGTTGCCATATTTGCTTGATATACCTTTGCAGCACAATATTCGACTGACTTCAACTCGTTTTTCCACTCAGCCTTGTAGGTGGAAGTCTTCATGTATTCGTCAATGTAGGTCTGAAAAGACTTTGGGTCTTGCAGATTCTTCAAAATACTATTCATAATCTATAATCTCCACTTTTAAAGGTTACTGAATCTTAAATAAAGCGATACCAACAGCATTGATACCCAACTTAATATCTTCGTTGATAGGATAAGGGAGAGAATCTTCCTCTACCTCCATTACCTGTAAGGTAGGAGTAGCTGCGATAGAAGACTCTTGGTCTCTTACATCGAGAGTGTCGTATGAGAAGCCAAGGAGCACATCCTTAGTCTTATCATAATCTGATACAACCGCATCTTTAGCAACCGCATTATCAAGTGCTGATACGGTCAATGTATCTACACCATCAGCAGAAGCAATCGCCGAAATGGTTGCACCAGCAATCTTATCTCCAACCTGGAACAAAGAACCGCTAGCAATCTTCAAGGCTGTAGCAGCCTTATCAGCCTTTTCTACAGCCTTTGCAGTCTTCACAACCTGCGCTTTACCACCAGTTACAAGTCTGAGAACTGTACCCTTTGCAACCCACTTCAAAGTGGCTGGAAGGTTGGTGCGGTCGAGGTCATAACCACCCTGTCGGCGAAGGCACTGCTCTTCAAGCCAAAGTGCTTCCTTGATATCCTCTGGCTTGGTTCTATGCAAAAAATAGCCTCTGTTTGACATAATTTTCTTCTTTTAAAGAGTTTAACATAATTCATTGATAATGCCTTACTCCTTTGGAGTATTGCGCTCCGAGAAGCCTTGCATCATCTTTATGAAATCATTCTGCTCGTCTTCATGAGAAGTCGCCTTGGGAGCTTCAACGAAACTGCCGCTTGCAACAAGCGACTGCTTCAATGCAGTCCAATCATCAGCACATTGCTGTGCGAGAGTTTCAAGGTTCTCCTCCTTGTCGAGCTGATAACGTGAACGGAACTGCTCTGGGATATCCTTCAACTTATCGCTCTTGCCGAAAAGGTCATTGAGACGGGCTCTTTCTTCCTTTTCCTTGTATGGAGCAATGGCGGCGGCAACGGCTTCTTTGATAGCTTGCTGATTACCCTTTGTTGCTTCGGCAATCATCTGCTGAACCTGCTCTTGCGTAAGCCCTGTTGGAGGTACTGGAGGGGTAGGAGGAACTGGTGGAGTAGACTTATGGTTAGGGTCGTTAGGGTCAATCCATCCATCGAATTTCTTCGTTGTTTCGCTGACCGCACGATTGAATGATGATTGCATCATACCAACATAAGGTTCAACTGCCGAGATAGCACTCGTTACATCCTCGTCCTTTGACTCATCTGTTAGACCACGACTTGCAACAATCAGGTCAACCAGCTTTGAAAGTTCATCCTTCTTCAAACCATACTTTGCAAATGATGTTTTGGCAGAAGCAAGCACTTTTTCTTTTATTGTCATAGTAATTCTGTTTTAAACGTTAATAAATAAATAATTTCCGATTGCAAAATTACTATTTCTATTAATAAAATAATGATAAATAATAAAAGCTGTGTAAACAAATGCTGTTTTCGGCGATTTTCTTGCGGTCTAAGCGGCTTTCTTTTAATTTATGTATAGTTATTAAGAAACAAAAATAAAAGGCAAGATAGCCAATATTCTTGGTTACTTTGCCTTGCGTTGTATCAAATCTAACTTTGCCTTAACCTTCTTCGGATTCCTAGCATCGTGATTACTCAATCTTACCACATGATACCCGAGCCGCCATATACCCGAAGAGCGCTTACCATCCTTGCGCTTTTGGTCTTTAGTAAAATGATAACCACCATCGAGCTCAACAATCGTTTTTATCTCGGGCAGATATATATCAGCGAAGTATAGCTTCTTGCCCGTAACTATCGGCTGCTGTGGTATTACCTTATATCCTAACAGAGTGCAGATTTTCGCCGCAGCCTTCTCCGCATCGGTTGTATGCGAAAGGAGGTCGCAGCGAATTTGTCTGATAAGAGCCTTGCTTATCTTCATTGCTGATTTTGCTCTATGAGAGGTAAGTTGCCATGCTTCTTCAACTCCTCGTAAAGAAACAATCTTCCTTTCTGAGTCCATTTTGTGTGCATCACCGAGCCATTCGTTCCGTTTCGATGAACGATAGGTACAGTATCAGATTGCACATAACCATAAGGAAGGTACTTTGCGTACAATATCCACTGACCGCCAACCTTATGTTGAATGCCAAAATTACGAAGCAAGACATTGAACGCCTTTGCTGACTGACCGTAGTCCTGTGCAATTTGCGTTGTCGTTACAGTCTCATTGCTTGATAGAATCTTATCTACATAAGTTACCTTTGGTTGCATCTCGGATATAGCACCGTTCAACTCTACGATTTCCTTTGAGCTTGCTTCAAGTTGTTTCTGTTGCTCTTCAATTTTTTGTTGCTGTTTTGCAGCCAACATCAGAGCCTCGGCAAATGACAGTGGCACTTGATATTGCTCACATTGTTTGATTTCTAGTTCTTCCCAACGAAGAATCAATTTCGCTCTTGCCTCGTCATTGAACTTAGTGGCGACATACAAGCACTCGGTTTTGTTTAGAATGTAGCAAGGGCGGTCTTGGTTGTTTGCGTCCTTGTATGAGCCGAGCGGAAATTTCCGTTGGGCTACTTTTTCCCAAGCAGCTTCCATGTTTCTGATAGCTTCAAGAACATCAGAATGCCGCTTACCTGTAACCTCGGCAATTTCAAGCGAGGTCATGGTTTCTTTCTTTATCAACTCTTTCATATCTTTACTATTTTTGATTTTCTAACATTTTTATCTCATCTTTTAGATAGAAGATTGCTTTACTCAAATCCTGCACTCTCTGTTCACGTTCGGAAAGATTCATTTCCTTCTTTCCCTTGCGTAAGAGATACTTTACTGCCGAGCCGCAGTTGAAATCAAGGTGTCGGCAAATATCAATCGGCTCTATGCCGCAGAGTTCCTTTAACCAAGCGTAGTGGTTAGGATGATTAACCATTTCTTCCTTTTCCTCTGTGATAGCCGTACCATTTTTGGCAATCTCTTCAAACTGAATAGGGATATTCTTTTTATATGGAATATTGTATTCGTCCGCTATAATATTGCATTCAACAATAGATTTATCAACCTTAATTACCTTCAATCTAAGAGGGTACACATTGATAAGCGCATATTTACCTTCCTCAATATTGTAAACATAGAGTTTATTGTTGTTACCTATAACAATCACCTGATTTGGTTCTATAGACAAGGTAAATACCAACCCTTGACGTATCTTCATTGATTCTATCATAACTCTTACTTTTTAAAAGGTTTATTAACTGCTGATTCCTTTAATAATGGATGCATACATCTTACAACCCTTGTTTCTGTATTGTTTTTCTTCTGATACTTACAAAGATTGCATTCAATAGCACCGACCTTATGTAGAGCGTGCGTATATTGACCACATTCACCGAAAGGGCAATCTGTTGCATATTCAATACCGCCGTGAATAAACTCACGCACCTCATATTTAACTGCCGTATTCGGCTTCTTTTCTTTCTTTTGGTATAACATATTATCTTATCTCAATTTTGATTTTATAAATCGACTTCTGCTTCAATTTTTCCGTGCCATCAAGCAAAAGATGAGCAATGGTTTCAGCTACGGATTCGCTGATAGCTCTCGCCGTATATTCGTAATAGTTACCTTTCTCTTTTTCTTGATAGACATTTACAAAGCCAGAGCTATCATCTTTAACGATAACTCCATTATCAGCGAACTCTATCTTAAAATTAAGTCTTTCCATATAATTATTTTTGTTGTTCCATAAAATGTTTTTGTTGTATTAACATCATTCTTGTAATCAGATTCTGCATCTTTTCGATGATGTATTTCGGTGTCTCCGAAGTTCTGATAAAGAAAGGATGCTTTCCTCTCTTATGCTTATTGAAGAATAACGTATCATCTTCACCCTCTATCTTTACAGCAATCATGTACTGACCGATGAAGAGGTGGGCACTTCCCTCTTTTCTCTTTCGAGGTGTGGTGTACTTGATGCCGTTCTCGTCTAAGAAAGACATCAGTTTCTTTAATTTCGTTTCATTTTTCATCTTGCATATCTCCTATAGTTTAGTTATCGCTTAACATTTTCTTAACCTCATCATCGTATTTGTTTCTTTTACACCAAGTAGTGAGGTCAAAGATTACTTCCGCATCCTTTCTAAAGCTCTTGTATAAGCTCATATAGTTTTTCTTTGTTTGTGCGTAAGCCTTTCTCGCCTCATTGAAAAAGGCAAAGTAATTTTTAAAGTATTCCGAATGTATTGTGATAACATCGGCATTCTCGCATTTTTGCATCATAAAGAGTGTCGCTTCTACGATAACGACTGCCTTTGAAGCGCAATAGATGTGATTTTTCTCTTTTGCTACAACTTCTCCGTTCTTAATGATAATAACTGAAAATTTCCCTATTGCGAACTTGTCTTCATAATCACAACTTACATAGCACTCATATCCAACAAGTTCTTTTGCTGGTGTGAGGTAAGTATCGAGCCAATTTTTCTTTTTCTCCATTTCGTATCTCCTGTGTTATTATATAATCGGGTGGGGCGTAAGTGCGCCCGTTAGTTAATTATTTATTGGGGCTGTCGCCCCAATAAGGGAATAAATTAAATTAAAGCCTTCATCCCTTATTTTATTATTTTTGATTTTACCTAAACTATATTTTCGCCTCCTTTCTTCTCATTCCATGACGAGATATTGATATTGCATCGTCCATCTGCATACGATAGATATTCGATTCAATGGAAAATGCACTTCTTTTTTTTGCGCTTATCACTATCACAGAACCTTCAATATCCGTGATAGCCATATTATTAGTACATACCTTTGCATCGCACCTTACTTCCTTGATTCTTGTGTGCTTATTGATAACACCTCTGTTTACAAGCTGATTTGTGACTTTGAATGCTTGGTACATCGTACCAAAGATAACATCCTTGATTCTGTCATAAGATAAACCTTTGTTATCGCTAAACTTCTTCCTCAACATACGACTTTCACGTTTGAGAGCCTTGCGAACAGTCTTTGCATTTCTCCCATTCGTCCCCTTATTGTGCGTATTGATTACGTCTTCTTGCATTCTAACTTGGTTCTCCATAACAATCCTTCTCAAAAGGTTTTTGAGGGCAGGGAATGTCATCTTCGTCAAATCATCCTTGCGAAGCTTATAACTATATCCATCATTTGAATGTATGCTGCGTGCAATGAATCTCTTCTTTCCGTTTTTCTCTTCAAAACGGAAATACCCTATCTTGCAACCATATTCAAGCAGTCTCTTCAATTTATTATTGTCGATATGCAATAATTTGGCGCAATGATTATATGACACAAGATTAAGGTCTGATGAGCGGAATAAGAGCTTTATTTTAAGAAGCAAACAGAAAGCATCCAAGCGATTCTTATCGCTCAGAGCAAACTTAGCTTCCTGTATTCCTATTCTTATTCTTTTCATCATTATATATATATTAATGTAAAAACCAAACAGATGAAAGGTGCTATCTATCATTCTGCTTGGTTTGTATATCGAACCCTTTCACTTGTGTTGATTGGGCATATATGATTCTTTTCTTTGCTTGGAAAATAGCACTTTCCTTTTTATGCCGCAAAATTATAAAGAAAATCTGAGATAATCATTTAAAATCTATTAAAAACTAATAGATAATATTAATAAATTAAAAATTGCTATTAATAAATTTGGTAGTCTGAGATAAAGTTATTAATTTTGCGGTATCAAAGTTAATAAAATAGCTTTTGATACATATAATTAATGTAGAAATTATTAATAAATTAAAAATAGGAGATACGACAATGAAAACAGAGATTTTAAGTAAGCGGGTCTTAGATTACATCATCAATGATGTTGAGACAACCATTCATCGCTTGGGCATCAACGCTCAGTTTTCTGTAGAGGTAAGAAAAGACTATAGAGGTTGTGAGTATGAGAAGTTGGTAAGTACATCGTTTCAGACAATACCAATGCTCTTCAAAGAGATTCACTTGGAAGGCTATATTGCAATAAGAGATAAGGTTGATGCACCTGATGATTTCTTGGAGGTTCAAGTTAATCTCGATTACTATTATCATACATTTGATAATGGTAGCAACGGGCATACATTAGGTAGAATTGTCTTCGAGGTTGATAAGCGAACCAATGAGAAGATGAAGGAGAGCGGTAAGGAGAGCAATTATATTTCAATGATTGTACGCAAGGTTCAGTCACTCGAAATCTAAGAAAGGTAACGGCAGGGCTAACCACCCTGCTACTAATATAGGAGATACGAAAAATGAAAAAAGACATGATGAATCCAAGTAATTGGAGAATCGAAGATGTAAAGAATGCGGTACAGGCAGCAGTTCTTGCCGCTAGTGGAATTATCTTAGCGTATGCCACTATCTGGCTCGCTTACTAAAAGAAGGAGGTAATATGGAGATAGTAACAACGTTGGTTAAATTCCGTTGTCGCAAAGATGTAATGATGGAACAGTCAAAGAATGCTCAGATTTTCCTTTTCAACGGAAAGGAAGGTAAGACAAAGGTCTTCGTGCCTAAGTCTAAACTGATAATCAAGGATGATGCCTTAGATAGCAACTATAATCTTTGCATCATACCTAAATGGGTATTCCTTAATACAAAGAACCTTTCGCAGAATGTTGAGTTGGTAGGAGAAACGCAACACATGGAAGTTCTTAATGATATTGAAGATTAATAGTATATATAGTAATAATTATTTTGTTTAACGTATTAAAAATAGGAGATACAACAATGAACACAATGGCAATGAATTTGATGGCACAGCCAAAGGTAGCAGAGGTAGCGGTTGCAAAGCAGCCAGAGTTGAAGAGTGATAATATGAATCAGTTCTTGGATTTTGAGACATCCAAGGTACAGATTCTGACAATCGAACAGCTTGAACGCACCGAGAAAGAGAATGATGTGTACGGAAAACCTTTAAAAGGCATCTATCATTTTGACCTCATTCATCAGGTGGAAGACTTGTGCGAGAAGCACGGTTATAAGGCTGAGATTTACGACCTCTTTGCGGCGAATAACAAAGACCGCAATACTCCAGGTGTTACCCGTTTGCCTGAGAAGGAAGCTTTGATGGGTGATAGAGCTGTAGAGGCTCATATCCTTCGCCGAGTATTCTGTAATATTCGCTTGCGTGACTTTGATAAAGGAGAGGGCAACGATGAGATTACAACCAATATGGCGGTATCATTCCATCAGAAGGGTATTCAGTTAGGTATTGGCAGAAACGTAATTATCTGCCATAATCAGTGTCTTCTTAATGCCGAGCATTATGGTGCTACCTACTCAGACATCAATAGCAAAAGAGGAGCTTTCAAGCTCGATGAGCTTCTTCAACGTGCTGATGCTTGGCTCGCTAATCTAAGAGGTATCATTGATACCAATGATGAAATGATTGAGCGTATGAAGAATCGTGAGATTAAGGCACAGGAGATGTTTACCATCATCGGTATGCTGACCTCGCTCCGTGTTGCTGCTGAAACGAAATACAAAGGCATTCGCAACCCTCAGGTCATTCCTCTCAATCAAGCACAGATTGGTCGCTTGACCGAGAAAATGATGATTGCCTACTACGAGCGCAATATTGTTACCGCTTGGGATTTGTACAATGCGGCTACCGATATGTATAAGTCAACTCAGCTCGACCAGCCAATGATTCTTTCACAGAACTTGGCAATGAGTAGCTTCATTCAGAATACATTGATTCCAAACGCATAACTACATATAAGATTGAATATAGAAAAAGTCGATAATAAGAGCCTTTAAGCCGCCGTGAGGTGTCGGCTCTTTCTTTTAGAAAAGTTAAATTTAGGTTCTGATATATATTGCCGTGAGGTAATCAGTTATGTCAATTGTTAGTTAGATAAATATTAATTATGGTTATTATTTTTTGCCCTACGGCGGTAGGGCTTTTTATCCCAAGGAAAACCAATCGTACGGGTGTGCGTGGGCTGTATGGTAGTGATACCGATATTCTTATCAAACCCTAAAGGAAAGAGGTGAATATATATAAGTTCATTTATTCTACTGTGTTAAAGAATGTATGCGAAGACACTCCGTAATAAGCAGCTCTTAATAAGCGGAGGTTGGCGAGGGTTCGATTCCCTCTCTTGGGGCTATATTTTTTTTAATTTATACAATATGACAGATTATAACGGAAAATTAAACTTGCTGAAGCTCAAAAGAGCTGGCGTTATGCAAATACCAGGGCGAACCGAAGTGCTTCGTTGCTTGGTTATCCCTGTTGAAGAGAATAATATCTTCATTAGTACGGATGAAAATAATCGTCCGAAGGCTGCTTATCTCGACCTTACCGCTTGGGCGTTGAAGAACCCTAAGTATGAGGAAACTCACATGATTAAGCAGTCGTTGCCTAAAGAGGTTCGTGAGAAAATGACAGATGAGGAGAAGAAGGCGATGCCTATTCTAGGTGGCTTGAAACCTGCAAACTTTGAAGCTCTGAATGGAGCATCTACTTGCGATGCTCCTTTTGCACAAGCACAGAATTTAGACGATTTGCCCTTTTAGTATAAGAGCTTTCTTAGATATAGGATTTAAGTTAGTTTTAGATTGTTAGAAATATGAGAAGTAGAACGAGTAATTGGTTTGAGGTAGGAATCCGCTACCAAAAGACCCAAGAAGATGGTTCAGAGAAATCTGTGACCGAAAAGTATGCGATTGATGCCTTATCCTTCACGGAAGGTGAGAGCGCAATCACAGAAGAAATGGCTGCTTATATTAGCGGCGAGTTCAAGGTTAAGTCGATGCAAGAGGCTTCATACAGAGAGGTATTCTTCTCTGATAAGGATGATGATGATTGCTGGTACAAGGCAAAACTGCAATTCATCATCATTGATGAGAAGTCAGATAAGGAGAAGCGTAGCAACGTAACTTATCTCGTGCAAGCAAAGTCTATGCACCGAGCAATCAGTAACATTGATGAGGTGATGGGGAAGACCATGATAAACTACGAAATCATCGGTCTCAGCAAAACCAATGTTTACGAGGTCTTCGAGCATAAGACAAAGGAGGAGAAGGAACAGAAGTCTAATGAGGAAAAGAAGGAGGAGTAAATTATGGCAAGACCTAAGAAAAATGGCACAGAACAGCCTTTGAATTTGGGTGGCAATAATATGCCTATGGAGAATAAGAACGCTCAGCAGAGCCAAGAAAATGCGGCTCAGCAGCAAAGTGAGAAGCAAGTTGAGGAGAATGAGAAAGAAAATGAACTTCCTTTTGAAATAAAGGACGGAGTTCCTTCCCCTATTGATAATAATGGTTCGTTCATTATCTATGCTCCTACTGATATTGAATCCCGTAAAGGTCGAATCCCTGTAAAGATGGGTATTACTCTCAGAGAGGGCTATCGTGGCTTGATTGTTCCAATCAAAGCAAATGCTCTTTATGGCATTCGTACAGAATCAGATTACCGCTTACAACATTCCGATGTGATTTCAACGCAAGTAGGGGAGGAAGAAGAAGTAAGACTCGTACTCTCTATCAATGATGAAACAATGATACAGGAGCAGACAAACTTCGGTTCACGCTCTCGTAATCTCATTATTCCGAAGGGTACTCCGCTTGCCGTTCTGATGATTTTTAAGCTGTGAAATATATAATTGCGGATGGAGGTCTATTTTATAGTATCTCCTTCCGCTCTACCAAGTAACTATGACAGAAATTGAACGTAAAATGCGCAGAAGTAAATACGGCAAGACCTACTATCAGAAGCATCGTGAGGCTTGCATCGAAAGAGCCAAAGCTTGGTATAATGCTCATAAAGAGCATCGTAGGCTGTATATGCTTGCGTATAATAGCAAATAGTGTTTATATGGATAAGTTGGATAAAATTAAAGAGTTGAATACTCAATATAAACTGCTGCGAAATAACGGAATGGTCGTTGAGGTGAAACTCCTTACTAATATCGGTGATTACAGCATAAAGAATCCGAATGTTATTAGTAAGGTACTTGACTTGCTTATCCGTGAATCACAGAAGCAGATAGAAAGTGAGGTGAATAAATGATAGAATTGAGTAATAGACCAACAAGGGCAAAGAGGGTCGTTGTGGTTCAACTGAAAGATAAAAAGCCTGAGCCTTTCCGTACCTGCCCAGAGATTTATATGAAATACGATAAAGAGAAGATTGGCATCTGTCTTAATGCTCTGTGGAACGCCCTTGCTAAAGATGGTTGCTACGAGAATAAGAAATGCAAAATCTCTTATCAGAGTATTGAACAATTAAAAACATTGGTATGGGAGTAGGAAACAGAGGTTGTTGTGTGCTGAAATATCCTCATTCTATAGATGATGGATTGTTGTCTCTGTACATACAAGGTCTTACGATTCGTGAAATTAGCAAGAAAGTAGAAATTCCTTATGAGACTGTCCGACGGCGATTAAAGGAGAAAGGAGCAAAAACTGCATCACCAAGATTTGTTGCTAAATTCGGAGATATTCGTTATCGTGGTAGTTATCGGTATTGGAGTGAAGATGAAGAACGAAGATTCAAAGAATACTTTCCTTTTCACACAAACGAGGAAGTTGCCGAAGAGTTCTGTTGTAAAATAAGGCAGGTTAAAAACAAAGCCCGCTCTCTTGGATTGAGAAAAAATGAAAGATGGCTTTACTCTAAGAAATTAGCAACTATAAAGATAGCGAATATCGTTTCTAAAGCAAGTAGCAAAAGGTTTTCTTTCAAGAAAGGTAACAACTACGGCTGTAGATTCAAAAAAGGTAACACTATCGGACATCGGTTCAAAAAAGGAGTTAGGTACGATAAAGAGTTTTGGGAGAAATACAGAAGAGGTGAAGTAGCTTTACCTTAATTGTATCTTTCTTTGTGTATAAAAAATGAATAGGTTATGACGAAATTTAATAAGGATTTACCAGCACATTTGCAAGTAAAGACAATTATGCAAAACTTCGATAAGAAGCAGGCTGAATGCGATGCGCTCAAAAAGGAAAACGAAGAGTTGAAAAAGAAACTAGAGCAGAAGGATATTCTGTATCGTAATATGCTTAACCGCTACAGCGGTGTGGGTATTCAGTCTAATATCGATTATAAGGATAGATACGAACAGCTCAAAGCTAAAAATGCTGAGAGCGGTAAACGATATAGCAGAATACTTATGGATTTAACCAAAGCTAACGGAATGCTTGAATCTATCAAAGCTATTATGGATAGCGCAAACGAAAAGATAGAGGTCTTTTGCTCCGATAATAAAGCCGAACTGAATGACGACAAACCTGTCTTTGATACAAAAAGCGATAACGATTCATCTTTCTCTAATACTCAATGTAAGAAGTTCGTTAGCTATGTTAAGGAGGTTGTTGCCAATTTCAAAGAAACGGGTTCTCTTAGAGGTATCTCTACAATCGCAAGAGAGTATGGGGTTAGCTCTCTATCTAAGGAGCAGTTTTTCCGCTATGGATTGAACAACGAGGTTGTAACTGATGAGTATATCATTAGTGTATATGAAAAAGCTAAAAAACATTTGTAATATGGAAGAAACTAAGTATAATAATGATGTACCTTACGAAAGAGTAGTGCTTAGAGTGTTAGAAAACTATTCAAAGATGCAAATCAAGCTAACTCGTTATCAGAAGAAGGTCAAAGAGCAAGGTGAGTTGCTTAATAAATTAAACAACAAACACAATGATTACGAGAAGGTCGTTGCCGAGCGTGATGAGCTTCTCAGAAAGAATAAAGAACTTTCTCGTCAGTTGAAGATTTACGAAGGTATGCGTAAGTACTTCAATAGCGAGGTATCAAAATTAGAAACTGATAAATAATATATCAATATGAAGAAGATTTTATCTTGGTGCGGCTCTCATACTGAGCTGCTGTGTGCATTCTTTTTGCTAGGATGCTGTATCAGTAGTGCGGTCAAAGATGGTTGGTCGGCGGCGATATTATTCTTGCCGTTTATCGCCATGTGGATATTTGTCTATCGCTTACAGAAAAAGAGCGAAGAGTTGAAAGAAATCAATAAGCAGCTTGAAAAGGCTTACAAAGAAAAGACTTTGGCGTTTATCAGAACTGATGATTTGAAGATGCTCTACATCTATAAGTATTTGTTGGCTCAAAATAATGTGGATTTATGTAAGCGAAAGATTAACTGTACGAAGTATCTTGAAAGAAGAGAATATTATGAACGTATGATTGAATTTTTCGTTAAGGATATTAAGGCTAAAGAAATGCAATAATGAAGTACGATGAGTTTTTTAAGAAGGAGAGCCAGAAGAAAGGAAGAAGCAAACCACGGCATATTGAATCGCAGATTCAGGTTCAGATGGTGAAGTGGTTTCGCTTGCAATATCCCCATTACATCATTGCTGCCATCCCTAACGGAGGACAACGAAGTGCGCTTGAAGCAAAGATAATGAAAGGTGAGGGCGTTTTGGCTGGCTTCTCCGACCTTATTATTATAGCAAAGGGAAATGTCCTATTTGTAGAAGTTAAAACGAAGAGCGGATATCAATCTGATTTGCAAGCCAAATTTCAGTCTGATGTTGAGCGGTTAGGCTTTCAGTACAGCATTTGCCGCTCATTGGACGACTTTATCTTAACCATCGAAAAATGGATAAAAGATAAGTTCTCTGTGTAAAAATATCGGATTTCTTTGATTTTGTATTAATTTCTATTAAAATATTAATAAAATACCACAGAAAATTTGGTAGTCTCAAAAGAAATTATTAATTTTGCGGTGTAAATAATTAATAAATAGGTTTGATAATTAAATTATAGAAGATACGACAATGATTACAATTATTAATAAATACACAGGCGAGATTATCACCAAGTACTCAGGTGCTTTGGTTAGTGAATCAGATGTTGATTCTTTTATCGCCAACGTAAAGGGTTCGGGTACGTTCAGAGGACGTTGGAATGCTATCGTAGAGTATTTTATTCCTCTGAAAGGCTTGAATGCCACACAATGCCTTCTTAGAAGCCAATACGCTGTGAAGGAATGTATGAAGAAGAAATAATTAACGTTTAAATATAGGAGATACAATTATGGAAATTAAGGTAAATATACCACAAAATGATTATGTTCAACCAACCGAAGTTAGAGAGGAAGTCGTACAGGCAATCTGTAATGCTTTCTTATCTAATAGTTGTTGGGATATTTTTCATCCTTTCTCAGGTGCAAATAATGGTAGCCGACCTGCTACAAGACGTATTAGTTTGAGCAATCCACGCTTTAGTGGACACGCCAATGGTAAGGATATGGTTAGAATACATGGGTGTGAAATAAAAGCTGCCTTTGAAGCGTTGATAAAGGCTGGTTATCATATGTATAAAGTGTATGAATATGGCTCTTGGATGGGGTATGCATGTGATAAGAAGCCTTTCCGTGAGGGTGCATCTGAGGTTCTTACGTTTAACGATTTTATTGATTAAGCTTATGTTTATAGAATTTAAGGATTTAAACGTAGTATTTAGGAAAAAGTTTCCTTTGGCTATCGTGTATCTCAATAAGTATGATAGTGAACAATTCTTGAAGAAGCAAGGAATGGCAAAATCTGGCTCATATTGCAATTTTAGCCCACTTATTGCTATCGTTGATTTTGTTCCGCAGAAAATCGGGTGTGAAATAATTTTTACTAATTATCGCATTCTTAATAAAAAGGAAGAGGAAGATGCTTTAGCTATCTTTAAAAGAAGCAATCTTACTATCAATGATAAAGGGTTTGTTTCCTTCCTTGATTATAAGCAGATTTGCTTTGAGGTAGATGGAAATATTCTTCCTTATGATGATTTCTGTAAGTATCAGCTACCTAAGAATAAGGTATTTAAACTAGTCTTTGATAATGGCTTCTCCTATCATGGCTCAGAACCTTTTAAGGGTGATGCAAAGAAGTATGCTGATACCGCAATCAGGGTTGCTGAGAAGATTGGTTATCTTTGGTTTAGTTGGAGAATGGGTTTCATACTTAACAATCTTCTCAACGTAAGAGTTGTTTACGGCAAAGATGAATGTTATTCAGAAATATCTAATACATAATGATTATGGAAGAGATTAAAGAAAAGAAGTTTATCATAGAAGCAAAGGGTGAAGTGCCCTTTGCTCAACGCACGGGTGATGGCTATGAGTTATTCAATAACGAACGAACAATGAAGTTCTGTGCAAGAAGACAACAGATATGGGATAACGAAACTGGCGAACAGAAGTCTTGTTTTGCCGTTTTCTGCTTCGTTAAAGAGGATGATGGATGGGTACAAGGTGATAACTATCATCAGACGGAAACCATCACCTCTTTCGTTAAGGATTTGAATATCTCTCCTTACTTTACCAATGCGGTAAAGGAATATCGTGAACAGATGGATATTACAGAGGAATGGAAGGTTGAAAAATGGGAACAGGAGAAATATTAATCGTTATAGGCGCAATAGTTATCGCATTCAGCAGCGTTACCGCTGTTGGGGCGATAAGCGGAAAGATAGAAGGTGTTATCACTCTTGGTGAAAGATTAGGCATTACGGCATTCTTGATGATTCTATTCGTTATGGGATGCGTATTGCTTGATAATGGAATATTAATAATTAATCTGTAATAATATGACAAAGAGATTAAGTTTAGAAGATAAAGCTAAAATAGCTAACGGCAATGAACGTCATTGTAGGCAATGCAACCATCATATTTGCCCAGATGGTTTGCTTAAAGTATGTTCGGAGGCTTTTATTCGAGGGTACAAGAAAGGCTATAAACAAAATCAGAAAGAACAGAAAGAACGTATTGATAAGATACTCCACCCTGTTAATGAGCCTTGTGGTAGTAATGCTATCTTTGTCTTTTTCAGAGACGTAAGAAGTGGTGAGTTACAACCTTATATTGAGGATATGAGAATGCTTGATGCAAAACTTTATCAAGATATAGGTTCAATAAGGTTTCCGCCAGAGAAAGATGAACCACAGAAACTACAGATTGCATGGTGTTATCCGAAGGATTTGGTTGAGCTTCTTGGATATGATAAGAAGTATGCCGATTTTGAGCGTATAGCTCTTTCTGAAGGCGCATTCTCTTATCCTCGTGAGGAATATAAGAAAAATCTTCAAAAGTACTCTGCTGTGCGACATAAATACAAAAAATATTATCATTATCGTAAATTTAAAAAATAGCTTTATTATGAGTAAGAAAGATATTAGTCTAACAGTCACACTTGAACTCGGTGGCGACCTTTGCGGTATGACTATAAAGGATAAGAATGATAAAGTGATACAGTTCGAGGATTTGGCACGTAGTGAACAAATTAAGATTCTCAACTGCCTTAGTCAGAATTACAACTGCCTTGTGCGGTTCTTAAAGGAAAAGGAGGGATAAGGTATGGGATTTGTTATTTTTATGGCGGTTATTGTGAGCGTAGGCGTATTTGCTTGCCTCATTCAAGGTAATGGAGATAAGGAGGAGTAGAGTATGGAAGCACCTATTTTGCTAGGAATCACAATGATTGCAAGATAGATAAAGGAAGATATGTAGAAACAGATGTTTCGGGCTATAAAGCCGTTATCTATGTGCCGAGCGGTATTGATAACGAGCAGATTCAGAAAGCCCTTGATTACGCTTATTCTACACTCTGTCAAAGCTGCTATATGGAGTTTATCTTGGCAGATAACTTCCTTCTTATTTCTAAGGAGGTCTTTGACAAGAAGAAGGTATTTAAGTTCAATCTTAAAAAGCACTTTACCGATTGTCAGAAATCCGTCCGTAACACGATGAAGTTGTATGAGCGACACATGGATGAGGATTACTATAATGAATATTCTACTTATCTGTGGGATTTGATTAAGGATAAGGTTGAGAAGTTACGAAAGATGATTGAAGATAAGCTTCGCAATCTTAAATGCAAGTATAACCCTTATCTCTGTTCTTATGCTATCACCATTCAGAACCTTGTACAGCAGATTAATGATACTCATATACACGTTATGGAGATTACAGAAAGGGAGTATGGAGTTGATATTGCTCCAAGCTACGAGAATCATCGGGCTAAGATGGCATTCACGCAAGCGGATAATTGTCTGTACGACATCATGCACGATGAAGTAGAGAAATTCCGTAATAATATCGAAAAAGATAAGAAGGTTATCGCCGTATGGTCTGATATAACAAGGACTATCTATAATCCTATCAACGCAAAGAAGGCTCGTATTTCGGCTTTTTATAGTATGCCCGAAGAAACGCAAGCTCTTTATAATTTGCGAGAGGAGGATGGCTTCTGCGAGCTCAAGGATGGTGCGAAAAGATTCAAGAAAGGAGCGTAGGGTATGGATAAAAAAGATATGCGTAGGCTGATTTCGTATGGAGATGTTTACTCTAAATATACAAAGAAGGAGCTATCTGCGATAACTGTTGAAGAATGCCTCAATTCTATGGAATTTAAAATATGGAATCATACAGCAGTCGCCGTTCCTGTGCTTGATTGTCAAAAACTGATTATCATTTCATCTTAATATATGTTGTATCTCTTGGGGGCGGCGGTTTCGGCTGCTGCTCCCTTCTAAAAGTTTACACAGCATATATTGGTTCTATTGTAAGTAAAAGAAGAATTGATTATCTTTGCACAAAATAACAATTTAAAATTCAAAGAATATGAGTAAGTCAAGCGGTGGTACTCGCACCATAAGCAGCAATAATGCTGCGCAGAACAGAACACAGAGTTCTCTTAGCGGAAAAGTCAGTACAATGGACGAAGCCAATAAGGTTATGGACACATACAAGAACCTCTATGATATGCCAGCGAAGGAACAGAAAGCATTTACTGATTCTTTCGCCCAGGCAGTTATGGACACATTTAATGAGAAGAAAAAAGGCTACGATGATTTGATGTTACAGAGAACCGACAAGGCATTCAAAGAAAACAACAAAGCTGATTATGATTGGGCTGTTCATCAGCATACTATACAGGTAGATAATCTGGTAGAGGAACGACAGCTAATCACAGATAAGTATAATAAGTTTATCAAGGTAAAGAAATAAATTGCTGATTCTTAGCAAGAAAGTTATTAAACTTTATTAATTCAGATTTATATCAAGGGTGATGGTTCTACGGGCACAAAAGTAAATCTTGTATGGAATCAACGTGGCAAGCGTTTTATTCTTGCTCTTTACAATAATGATTTTAATGTAAAGACAGCTATCGCCGAGATAAACGGTGAGAAAGCAGTTCAAAGCGCAAATAATCAGTCTAATAATTAATTTATAAGGAGAAAGTAATCATGGAGAATAAAGATAATTCAGTTCAGTATTCAGTTAGTGATAAGACCGTGCGGTGCATCACCCTCTTGAAGGAGATTATCGCCATTCAGGAGAAGACTCTTACATTCTTCGCAAACGAGGGTATCGAGGATTCAAAGGAAGCGGAGACCTTCGCTAAGAGTATGGGCAACGCCGTAATGGCATTCAGTGGTATCTTGGGCGGCAATATCTATCTGAATGTGATTGAAGGTCGTGAGGCGATTTAACGATTACTTAGGCACGCCAAAGTAATATACAAGAAAAGAGTGGGGCGGTTATACCTCACTCTTTATCTTTTCTATATATGGCTTGAATATCTTTGATAGTTTCTTGTAAGCTTCAAGCAACCAGGCAAAGATAGGCTTCCAATCATCTTGCTCATAACCGCCTCTTTCATAGTTTGTCGCAAAGATAACGCTTGTTTTATTATCCTCTGCTATATTCCACTGAAGGAGCGGCTTGCCGAATGCCTCATTGATAGAATCCTTATCCTTTTCTATTATTCTGTAATGCTTCTTATTCTCAGCCTTATCAGAACCATCAAGCAATAAACGGACAGATACAGAACCTTTGCGGATGAAAAGGTCATAATGTACCTTTGTCGTTCCTGTTGATATATTCATCCAGTGATAGCTCTGTGGCATCTTTTGGAAATTCGCCCCATTCTTGCTTGCATATTCATTGAATGCCGTCCAGAAATCAATCAGCCTTTGCTCTGTATTTGACTTCGGCGAAGCTTCATTCTTTTCATAAGGTGGTTGGCATACAATATCAAATAGAAGTGCAGGTTTTGAATCGCCAATACTTACAGCCGTAACCTCCACAAGAAAGAAGTTACATTGTATGGTTGAGTCATTTAGCATTTGAATGGCACTGATATGCTCCGCTCTCGCTTTCTCAACTATCCATACAGCATAGTCGGCATGATGATGAGCGGCATACGTTATCACCTTTCCAAGATGGTCTGAATCACTATCGCCGAACTGGTTTTCTATGATTATGCTTTTCTCGCCATCATCACCTGCCTTGGCTATAATATCAACTTTCATTGTCTCCAGCTTATGCTCTTTCTCTGCCTCTGATATATTGATACCAAGCTTTTCAGCCAGCACACCAATATTCTTTGTAAGCCAAGGGGTGAAGCCAGAAGCCTCTCCATCAAAAATTTCTTTTAATGGGTGTACGTTAATGCGGTCTATCTCTTTCATCTCTATTTATCCATACAAGGGATTTTCATTTCCCATAAAGCTACTCGCTCAAATTGTTTTGCGAGAACCCTTATATATCCACGACCCTCTTTTAAATATTTAACAACATCACCTTTTTTAAATATTCCTGGTGATGCCGTTTTAGGATTTCCACTCTCCAAGAACATAGTTATCTTCTGTTTCTTTTTGAGCTGCCCATTCTTATCATAATATCCAAATGTAGCCACAAAGGAGTTATTCTTATCGTAATCAAAGATACCTTCATTGCAAATGATTCTAAAATCACTCTTATAATGAGACCAAAAGATGAATGAATTCTTTTCTTCGTCCTCATACATAAACGATACATACTCTTTCGTTCCTTTTAGTTCATCTGCCTTGTGTAAAGTACTCGACCACTCTTGTGCGTATGTTTGCATTATAAAGAATAGCATAGCTCCGATAAATAAAAGCTTCTTCATATTTCGTATCTCCTATATTAATATTTATAAATTGCACGATACCTATTTAAAACACGCTCAGCGGCGTTATCTTTTCCTTGCTTGGTATATACTAAGGCAAGGCGAAGATACCCCGTTCTGCGCAAGCAACCGAGATACATCAGCCGCTCGTAGCAGTATGTGGCTCTGCTTGGTATTCCATCACGGAGGTAGCGTTGAGCCATTGTCGCCAACTCCTTTGGTGATGCGTCATAAATCTGTATCATAAATCGTCTGATTTGGTTCTGAATGCAAAGATAGCAAAAATTCGGTTACTATATATTTATATTGCAATATTTATATTAAAATAACCTTAATTTACATATCGGTATATTAAAAGCTATTAAAATATTAATAAAAATACAGAGAAAATTTGGTAGTTTCAAAAGAAATTATTAATTTTGCGGTGTAAATAATTAATAAATAGGTTTAACAATTAAATTATAGGAGATACGACAATGATGACAAAGCAAGAAGAAATTAAGCATCTTATGGCTCTGATGGGCGACAAAAGAGGTGATACATACTTCAATCAGTTTTTTAGCTCAACCGATATCGAGCAGATGATACAGAATATTCACGATGATTTCGCTATCGAAATGGGTTGCTCATTTACCAAGAAGGCAGAAGAGCTTGAAAAGAAGTTGCATGAAGAGCAGAAAGCTCACGACCAAGATATGCTTGACTTCGTTGAGGATATGCTGATAACAGAAGCACAGGGTGGCAATTCACTCAATGTTGCAATGAAGAAAATCGGAATGGATAACACCATTAAGATTAAGCGCAAGAATAAGATTGCACTCAGCGAGGAGGAGCTTGATTACTTGGTCTCAAAACTTGATTAAATTATAGGAGATACAACAATGGAAGTTAAAATGATTAACGGAAAGGTAGTAGAGGCTAACGTTTTTGATTACGTTACTCAGATTTACGAAGGTGGCAAATGGCAGACTGTTGCCGTTAGCTCTGATTATAATGAAGCAGAGAAAAAGCGTATAGAATATGCTATAAAGGGCTGCTATACAAGAACAGAACAGCTTTACTAGTTAATAATATATAGGAGATACGACAATGAAACGATTTGAAGATTACGAAAAAGCTTATAATAAATGCTATGAGCTCTTGCAAAAACTCATGGTATTGGTAAAAGAGACAGATGGCGACATCACTCTAGAGATAAAGTTTACTTATCCTGATAAGTACCCAAAACTTTCTGTTACATACTATTATAATTACCTATACTCATTTCTTCCACAAGAAGATGGTACATTTGTTATTTCTACAGACAACAAAGTCTATACAATGGATGAAATTGAAGTGAAGATAAGAAAGAATTGTTTATTAGACTAAAACATAAGAGTGATGAGTACAATAAAGACGTTTATTCCTTCAGAGTCAGTTGACGCATTCAAGAAGTTTGCGGACAAGACACGTAAGAATGTAAAGGACTTCGCTTACTCCTTAGGTAAACCTTATGAGAAGTTGTTTTATCATCCAGTAATCAATGAAGAAGGAATTGGAGGGCAGAGAATCGAGGTTTTCCATGAGGTGTGTGACCTTACGATAGACATACCAGAGCAGAGCGGTTGGAGACTCCTTGCTACATATAAGGACGATGCTTTTACTCCTGCCGACCCAACCAAGGAGCTTATTTTTAAGAACCCTGCGCACGGAGCAGACTATGGTAAATGTGACTTTTGCGGTCATTGGTGCAAGAATGCCTATGTCGTTGAAAATGTGAAGACGGGCGAGGAATTACAAGTAGGTTGCGAATGTATCAAGAAGTTTGGTATTAATGATATGTACTACATATCCGACTTTACCAAAAAGCTCTATGAACTCTATGATTACAGAATTAGCTATGCTACAGATGATGAGTTTGGTGATATTGAGAAATGGGGCGGCAGAAAGGATTCAAGCTATAAGAATGCTATCCTTAAATCCGACCTTATTATGGCAGCGAAAGCTCAGTATGATATTTGTCCCGTATATAAGAAGGGAACAAAAGTTGAACACGTCCGTTATCGCTCAGCTACTTTGGATGGCATCGACACTATTTTGAATAGCAAAAAGTTCAAGGTTGATGAAGCTTACGTGAAGGCAGTTTGCGAGTTCGGTGCAAAGATTCAGCCTAAGACCGAATTTGAAGAGGATATGCTTGCGGTAGCCAAGAACTTCTATTGCTTCCAAGAGCAAGATGTATATGCTTTCTTCCTTGTGAAAGCCTATGAGGATAGCTTGAAGCCAGAGCTTAGTATTCAGAAGGGCAATCAGGTAAAGGTATGCGGCAAAATCATTCAGAAGCGTTTCGAGGAATCCTACTACGGCGTAATGGAAATCAATACCATTCTCACCGATAAGGGTATTGAATGCGAGCGATACGGCAAAGTTCCTACAATCGAAGAGAATGGTATTAAACGCACCACATTCTATGCTCTCGTCAAGGGGGTATTCAATGGCAAGATTAGCTTGGATAGAGCAACCAAGAATCCAAAGAAAGGTATTGAAGTCGTTGAAATCTAAAGGATATGAGTAAGCAAGAATTTTTAAGCAAGTGTTATAGCTGCGAGAAGTATAACACTTGCTACAACTCGAAGTTTGGTAGATTAGGTTGTAATGCCTATCTATCATATTTGAATACGAACAATTTTTAAAAGGAGATTATGTATAAAGAAGGCGATGTCTTGGTATTGTATAATGATTGGCGTGGTGAGTATTGCGTATTCATTCTACACAGAATATACAATGATGATTGGATAGAAGCTCATGCTAAGTATTCTTTCATATTCGAGAAATTAGGAATAGGGGCAGGCAATACCTCTACGAATGTAAAGTACTCTACAGGGTGTCTAAGAAAAGCAAATAATACAGAAAGAGACTACTTGTTAGGGATAATGAAGGATAAGGGCTATTCTTATGATTTTAAGAAGAATAAACTGCTACATTCATTCAACTATGAAAAAGGAAGAAATTAAGATAAATGAGCATTGTAAGCACTATTTCTTGGGCTTCTGCCACTTCTATTTAGGTGGCTGCTGCTCTGGTATTAAATGCGGATATAAATAATTAAGATTATGACAAAGTTTATTGAGGTAAAGTATAAAGGGCATTGTACCCTTGTTAATATAGATAATATCGCTTACGTTGAACCTTCACGAAATGGCGATATAGTAACATCTATAAAGCTTAATTGCAAGACCACACCAACGGGCGGTCAAGTGATTCTCTGCGAGGATGATTACCACATATTCTTGGAGAGATTGAAAAACCTTGTTGTCGTTGATAAAGCTGAGTAAGATATGAGAGCATTTGACGTACTTTTAGCCTTACATCGCTTGGATATGCGACAGGGCAAGGATTATCTTGAAGCTCCTGAAAAGAATGATTTGGAGCTGAATGTGATAGAAGGTAAACTGAAACGGAATCATTGGTATTGGTGTGACTTCCATAAGCAGCCAATGCTCGGTGAGCCTTCGGTTATCCTCACTCTTGGCGGTGGGGATACTCAATATCTTTATGAAGTAGAAAAGTAAATAAATATAGATTATGTATCAGATAAATCTTGTAACATATAGAACAGCGATAAACGTAAAGAACGCTCCTCGTAGAGTGGTGAATAGAGAAAAAGGAATACTTGGTGGTGGCTTTGAAAGCATAAAGTTAGCAAGAACTACCTTACTAAAGAAAGTCTTTAGAATGGAAGAATGTCTAATAGATAAGGTTAAACCAAACAAAAATGAAACTTATGTTATAGCTACACTTTTCGGTAACGATATGATAGAAAACGTATTCACAATTATCGAAAGTAATTAATTTATGGCTCGTTTCGCTCTCAGAAATCAGGAGAAGATAAAGCAAGCATTCGGGGAAGAAAGGTTGAATGAACTTCTGAAAGCATTGAAGCTGTATTCAGCCAAGTACCCGAAATTATCGTTGAACACAATCATCGAAGAGGGTAAGCCTTATCCTTCTTTCGTAGTTGATAAGGTTGCGGTATTATACGTAACTCGCCTGATATATGACGTTTATCACGTTGCTTTAAAGGAGTTCTTATAAACAAAAAGCACCGCCCTCGGAGATACGAATGAGGACGATGCTAAGTGTAAATAATTGTTTTGTTTAACGTTGTGAGCACATAGGAGATACGCACTCGATACAACAATTAATGCAAAAGTAATAAAAAATATTTGGTTATCTGAATATTTCTTCGTAAATTTGCGAATAATTAATATTAAAATAGGAGATACAGTTATGATAGGAGCAATTATAGGTGATATTGTAGGCTCTAAATATGAGTTTAATAACACATTTGATTATAACTTTAAACTATTTGACGAAGGTTGTAATTTTACAGATGATACCATCTGTACAATAGCCGTAGCCGATGCTATTCTTAGAAAAGGCGGTAATGAAAAGCCGAATGTCGGAGATTATCGTATATCGCTTCAATACTGGTGTCAGAAGTATCTAAACCCAATGGGTGGGTATGGCGCAAGCTTCTCAAAATGGGTTCGTAGCTCGAATCCACAGCCTTATGATAGTTTTGGAAATGGAGCAGCTATGAGAGTTAGTCCTGTGGGTTGGGTATTTAATACAAATACTGATGCCATTCGTCAGGCAATGATGAGTGCAAAGGTGTCACATAGTCACGTTGAAGGAATGATTGGTGCTGCTGCGGTGGCAGATTGTATTCGTGATTTAAGAATATGTAAACACAAAAGTTTTATTGAGACAATAGCGATACTGTATTACGGAACTGATTGGGACGAGAATCTTGTGCCAATAGGGAAATGGGCAGAAACTTGCCAAGAGTGCGTTCCTCTTGCCTTTAGAATAGTCCTTGATAGTGATAGCTTCGAGGACGCAATCAGAAATGCTGTATCCTACGGCGGTGATAGCGATACGATAGGAGCAATCGTTGGTTCAATCGCTCAGCCACTCTTTGGTATTCCACAAGAAATGAAGGAGAAAGCATTGAACTATCTCCCTTTGGATATGAAGAATGTAGTAACTAAATTTATTGATAGATATGGCGAATAAGGAAGATTTAATCAAGCACTGCCGATACTATAGAGGTGGTGAAAACCCAAATACCAACGAAAATATGGCTTGGTTTTGGGATATGGAAAGAGTGTATGTTAATAGCGAAGGAAAGTTTAAAGGTGAGGAAGAATATTATAAGAAAATCAATGGTAAGGAATATAAGGGGATTCCACATACATTGCTTATTATAATGTTCACTTCCTGGGCTAAAGCTGCCTACAATATTAAGGAAGAGATAGATAGCTTCTATAAGCTGATAGACGAATATCTCTTTATCCCAAACGACCATTTCCCAGAGGATAAAATTCCAAACGAACTATAACAAAGAAGGTGCGCCGTAATGGTACACCTTTTTTGTTTAATATCCGATATTGCTATCCTTTACATAAGATAAATCTCTTATTTCTTGCCCTATAACCTCGCAGTCTATGTAGGTCTTTCCACCTTCTTCATAAACCTTTGTTATTCGCATTCGTGTTCCTCTCTGAAAGAGTGTTTCGTGCTCAGAACTATATGTAGAGAAACGGCTTACTCCATCCCAACTTCTTTTATCACCACAACCGAAAGCAGAGAAAGGTTCTACGTAAGCAGCTTTTGTTCCTTTTGGTGCATATATGTTCATAATAACACTTCGAGTGTTGAAGCCTTTTCCTTTTCGGCTACCAGTTGACATAAAACCACCTTCTTGCATTTCCATTCCAACAAGGTCTTGAAGGTTATTTGGCATAGAACCGCCAGCAAACTTAATACGTGATTCAATAACTTTCATTCCATCATCACCTCTTGTAAACCACATATCGGTAGGAAGTTCGTTCTTTTCTATATAGCTTGTTATATTATTAACCTTTTCTATGAACCTTTCCTTCGTTTGGTAATTATCATATTTTCTTCCTTGTAATGGTTCATTTACATCGCAATAATGATGAGTGTATTCGTATGTGAAATCTTTTTCTTTTTCTGTTGCTGCTATCCATTGTTTGGATGCAGTATCTACGAGGGCTTTATCAGCTTTTGCACCATTACCCTTATCCCATACTGCGGCATCTTTCCTTGATTGAGAGAATTGGTCTGTATCAAATACAACATTCTTCGCATTTCGTTTTGCTTTCGCATTAATAAGCGTTTCTTTCTTTTGCTTAGCTTCATAAAGCAACTGCTCAGCAAGGGGCTTATCCTTTGCGAGCATAGCGTGTTCAAGGTCATAGATAAGCTTATGATATATCTTGCTCTGTGTCTTATAACCTTTTACGTCAGCATAAGCTTTATTGATATTTACCCAATCAATCGCCGTTTTTACCTCATCAAGCTTTTTGAGATATGCTGCTTGCGATACCTTCCATGTAGCATACTTCTGTTGAACCCCGTGCATATTTCCACCAAGGAAATCAACTGCCTCAAATTGCAATTTGCTTGCTTGCTGTTCAAGTGTTAAGCTTTGCCATTGAGCCAACTTCGCTTCTACGGCATCATATACTCCGTGCAATTCCTTTGAAGAGAATTGCTTGTGCCACTTATTGACATCAGGGATGAGAGCGGAAAGTGATAGTTCATCTTTTTTGATAGCAGAAATGGCGTTTGCGAGCGTTTTTGCTTCTTTCCTAGCCAATGTGTAGTCAGCAGACTTTAATGCGCTTAGAACGGAAGAAACATCGGTTTCTCCGTAATTAGCAGCCACCTTCATAACATTCATCGCAACCTTGCGGTCAGTCCATGCAAGTTTAGTCTGATAACCTCGCTTGAATCTATCAAACAAAGAAGCTATCTCAGAAGCACTCTTTTTGTCCTTGATTGCATAACGGATAGCATAGTAACGTTCAAAGAGGTCTTGGCTCTTTATATCCGTAACAGATTTGCTACCGAGCAGATTATGAACCAAGCCATTGTAATAGTCACGTCTATGCTTATCCCATCGACTCTGTATTTTATCTATCTGCTCCTTAGTTCTAAGGGCGTGGCGTTCCTTTGCCTTCGAAAGTATAAGCTCCCTAGAAGAAACCGCCTTTAATCCCAATTTCTTGCGGTCTGACGGGCTTAAAAGATGCGCCCAATACTTTGTGTTATCTTGTAAGTGCCAAGCCAATTTACCCCTCATTCCTGCCTTCACGATAGCTTCGGAGTTATCCTTGATGTATTGATTGTACTTTTCGGGCATAGTGAGCACGGCAAAAGGGGATACGTAGTTACCCATATCCTCGCCAGCCATCAAGCGTTTATAAAACTCCTTCTTCTCCTCGCCTTGTATGGTGATAGGGTCTGAGGTGCAGATACATTGAGGATGCCAAGAAACCCATATATAATCTTTCGGGTAGCGACCTTCAAGGTCATTGCATATATCATCTATATTGTGTTGTGGTGATACGTGAATATACTGACCGATAACGAATGGTTCATTCTGCCATCGTTCATTTCTTGCCTTGTGATATGCGGCATTTATCTCCGTTCTTGCTACTCTGAGAGCGTTCTTTCTCGCCGAGCGGTAAACACCCATGCCTACCTTCTCCAATGGCTCTTCAACGAAGCGCACCTTGCCGTCAATGATTCTACGTCTGCGCCAAGTCACCACATCTTTCTTCTTTCCGTTCTTCTGAACCTTGATGGTATGGTAACGGCGGTACATCATATCTGGGTCATTAAGGTATCTGCGAATACTCTTGCCGATTTCCTCTGCTGATGAGCCTTGTTTGATTCCGTCCGCAATGGTGTTGCTCATAGCCATTTCAAACTCACTTTTCGTCTGTTGGCAGTAGTTCCAAACAATCTGAGCGAGATTCAATCCGTTCTTTGTTTTCAAGCGATTTGAAATAAACGTGGCTGCGGCGGTATCTCGTGCGACCCTTATAGCTTTATCAGTAAGCACGGAATAACCGCCTATAACCATTTCATCGTGGTTATACGCCAATGCAACGCTATCGGTGATGCCGCTCTTATAACAAAGAAGGCTATTCTGATAGTAATCATTAAAGATGTCGTTCAAACGAGCCTTTAACTGCGGAAAGTTATCAAAGTTAAAAAGTGCATCATCTTCGAGCACATCTTCTCCATAGCCAAGAGAGGTGAGCTTCTTGACATAATCGCTGTATAATCTGCCCAACCGCTTGTTATAAACGGCGAACAGATTATTCAGTTGTTCTTTCTGCTGTTTTGATGATAAATGCATAATTAAAAATTATCTTTTGCTACTTTTTAACTTTAAGTCTAATATCATAGCGTTTTGTTTTTTCATTAAATGATATTTTTTGTATAGATACCTTCGTGCTTGACGATGTTAGAATTTCATTTTCTCCACCTTTATTTAAATCTAACCCTCTTATACCTCCATTAATAGATATACTCATATTCGTATCTGAATGTTTAGAAGTTACCCAAAAGCTATCTTTTTTATCAGTCATAGAGACAACTTTTCTGTTTTTTTGAGTAAAATCACCTAATGTAAGATTTTTCTTTTCTTTTATTTTTTGAAGAAATTTATAACCTTCCTTTTCAGAAAAACTTATACCTCTATATAATGTCTCATATACATTTGGAGATTGCTTTACAACATCTTGAAGTACCTTCTGTGTATATGTATCTATATTATCAAGATAATTATCTCTTACATACAACGCTATACTACCAAGTGCTTCAACTTCCGATGGTGATACGAAAGGGTCGTTCATTTTATATTCCAGCGAATCAGCAAAACCTTCGTTATCAGATTTACTAATGCTATTTATTATGCTCTGTATATTATTATAAGCACCTACCTCCATTCTATTTATGTTTTGAATAGGTGTACTTTTTTTCGTTCCTCCGCTAGCTTTTGCCATAGTTATTCCTCCTCTTCTTCATTTGAAACTGACTGATTTCCACTTGCGGCACTACCAAGTCCCGAAAGGGCTGCTTGCTGCGCTAACGCTTCTTCCTGTTCACTCTTCATTTCTTCCTCAACCTTATCAGGGTCATCATTAAGAGGGTTAAGCTCGATAGCACGGCGATTAGAGGTAGATTTCGCACCACCATTGGATGAAGTGATAAGTTGCAACATTTCAACATCATTCTTTGGCAGATATGGCTTAAAGACTGGCTCAAAGTCAATCTGCTCAGCAACACTCTGGTCGATACCTTTTACGTAAACTCCCGTATTACAAATGCCGTTAGCTACGATATTCGAGCGGCGAGTAAACATTTCACCGAACATTTCTGTCTTCAAATCTGCTTTCATATAAGGAGCGGTAAACATCAAACGGATAGCCGCACCCGAGGTGTTGTTGCCCAAAGTCTTCATATTTTCAAAGCTAATATCGGCTGTTGAGGTAAATGAATAGATGATATTGAAGAGGTAAGCGATTTCACCCTTTACACTCTCAGGTGATTTATCCCAAGAAAGGACGTTCATACTTGAATCGTTACCACCTAGGAATACAGCACCTTGCTCGCCCTTCTCAGCGAAACCTTTCAATTGACCTTTGACAAAGTACTTAGGCGTGCCGAAGTAATCATTCGTATCACCCCAATTTGAGATACAAGTCTCCACTCTATCAATAGCCCATTGAACATCTTCCCACTCAGCTTGGTCTTGTCTATAGTAAACGACAGGCACTTTGGTAAAGCCATGAGGTAGGGCAGAGATAAGCTTCCAACCTGCGCCATCAATATTAGTGTACTGATAGCACAATCTATCTGTATATACATCAAAATGTAGCTCAGATTTTCCAAGCTCATCATATACATAGTACTCACGGGCGAAACCGTCCATGATATGGAAATCGTTGAAATGAGGGTAGAGCTTATCGCCGTTTGAAGGCGAAAGCAACTGAACTCGGATTTCACCTCGGAGCTTACCTTCTGTGTCTGTTGGCATATACCATAACTCGGCGCACTCACATTCCTTGAAGAGGGTACGGGCAAGTCGCTTATCGAAGTACTTCATCTTGTTATCGTGATAGCAGTGCATGATGCCGTCATATAGCTTCTGCTGCTTATCGTTCATCTTCTTTATATCAACACCATGTGCCGTAGCTTTATAGGTAACGGCATTCATAAGCAAGAAACCCACAGTAAGATTTACGATTAACCTCTGAGCAGGGATAGCGATTCTTACTGGCTCAACTTTCTTATCCTTATAAATCGGTTTCTGTGTGATAGGGTCATACTGACCCGTAGGTACTTTGATTCGTTTCTTAGGACGGAAATCCTCATCAAAGATTTTATGCTTTGACGGATTCCATTGTTCTTCAAGCGCACTCAGTGGTGTCTTAAAGCCTTTCTTCCTTGCTGTCAATACCGAGCGGACTGTGTTCGCATCTTGTATTGCTACTATCTGTTCTATTGCTTTCATATAATAAACGTTTATTTTGAGGCAAAGTTAATAAATTAATAGATGCTATTAAAAAAAATGAGGTTCTGTATATAAACAAGTCTGAGATTACTTAAATATATTTAAATTCTAAAAGATATTTTGAAAAAACTTTTGTGATTTCAAAATAAATTAGTATTTTTGCGGTGTAAATAATTAATAATAGGAGATACAACAATGAAAATCAAAATTACACGCAAAGATGGTTTATCAATCATCGGTAGAAAGAAAAGTTTGACGTTCACTATTTCAAGTGACCTTGAACAGTTGAGCAAGGCAAGCGAGAAAGCGTTTTGCATCAATGAAGTAGATAGCAATGAATGGTCTATTTCATACATCAATGATGAAATGGAGAACAATAACGAAATCATAGAGTTTGTTTTCTCTATTAAGGATTGGAATAAGACCTTAAATGAGGTTAAGGCTATTTATTGGAAGAATGATGTGATTGAAGATGAATTTGAGTTCATTACAATAATTGATTAATAACTTATTCAGCCCTCGCTATCACGGTCAAAGCATAAAATGAGAAAGAAAGGAAGCGGAGGCGCAAGGATAGGCGCAGGGCGTAAGAAGCTTAATAAAACAATGCTTCATACGTCTATTGATAAAGACTATCTTTTCTTATTGAAACATAAAGCAGAAGCCGAGCATCTTACCATCGGTGATTGGTTAGTAAAGAATGTAAAACTATCATAGGAATTGGGCAGGGAAGAGGATTTCTTCTCTGCCTTATTTTGTTTTACTTCTTCCAATGTGCCAATGATTGCACTCACTACAAAGATATGCGGTGTAACCGAGCAGCCGCTTTTTCTTTATGTATCTTGCGGCTACCTTCTCATTATCAAAGGATAATTTGGCTACTCCTCTGCTATTATAGTGGGAGCGTTTGCGATGGTGCTCCCTTGGCTGTTTATCATATATTCGTCTCATAAGCATTTCGATTTTAACCCATCAGACCGAGAATGTCGGCGGCTTGCATTCCGCTGCCATAATCGCCCAATAACTTCTCCATGACAACATATCGGCATGCATCTATAGCGTGATTATACATATCTATAGGCTCATTAAGCCACTTTCCTTCCTTGTCTTGGCGGTAGGTATAATTATTAAATTCCCTTCTTACATTTGTAGAACGTTTTGTTATATGAATTGTGTATTCTTGCATCTTCATAATACCAGCTTGAATAGAACCTGCGAACTTCTTTACAGGTTTTATATCAATATCAGCATTATAGATTTCATCAATCAGACGAGGGTCGGCACTCTCTGATATTACCTCAATATTTTTTTTATCCTCTTTCAATACCCTAATAATATCAGAAGCAAGCATTTCTGTCTGATAGCATATTTCATCTATATAGATAATCTTTCCGTAGATATACACATCAACAATCGCCGTAGGGTCATTGGAGTAACCGAAGTCAATACCTCTGTATCGGTGTCTGTGCGCTTGTATAGGAATATAATCATCAATGACTACATCCTTAAAAATCAAGCCCTCAACCATAGAGCGCAATCCTAAGCCATAGATACGCCAAAGGCTCGGATTCTTCCATCTAAGGCTCTCAATCTCAGCAATAACCTTTGGTTCGAGAAAAGGGTTATCCTTGTATGTGGATATAAACCAATAAGTGCTTTTCTCCTCATTTACCTGATTTATCCAATGGTCTTCTGAGAAGGAAGGGTTATAATCAAGGATAGAGAACTCCGTGGTACGCATCTGAAGCTGCTGCCATTCGATGAAAGAAAGCTCATTCGCCTCATTTACGAAAAGTATCTTACGCTTAGAACCACGCACCTTCTGCTCGTTATCGGTGGAGAAGAACTCAATCCAAGAGCAGTTTGGGAAAGTATAAACAAACTCCGATTTATTCATGCACTTATCATCCCACCAACCAAAGTTGAGCATTATATCCTTAAAATCACGATAGACAGTTCGTTTGATGGAAGGCATACCAGCACGAATGATGGAAACGGTCGTTCCAGCATAGTTGAAGCAAAACATACAAAGGAACTGCACAACCGAGTAGGTCTTGGCAGAACGTGAGCTTCCTTGAAGAGAGCAAGTTGTGAATCCTGCTTCCTTCGCTGCTTTCACCCTCATGTAGTTCTTTGCTAAATATACGTGCGGCATATCCCTGTTATCCTTTCTTTGCTCTTATTTCTTTATTTCATCAACTGTGACTAAGGTATCGTTATGCGAACCGCCATGTGCTACGATAAGAATCTCTTTACATACCGCTCCGTTACATTTTCCTATTCCTTGTGTATTCCAACCACAAGAAATGCATATACCTTCATTCTTTAATATTCTTGCTATCTCCTTCTTACATAAAGACCAATATTTGGCATTAGAGACATTTATCTCCAATTTCTCTTTACCAAAATCCTTATATAGCAAAGATGCTTGTGTAACACTATAAGGTGGGTCGTATAATACCATATCAGCAGAGTTAGATTTCTGCCCTTGAAGGAACTTTAATGCGTCAAGGTGATACTGTGTATCACAGTTCGGATTCAAGTCATTGCGAATTGTTCCGAGCTTGCAATCCTTTGCGAATGGGTCAATAATAACACCACCTTTATTATATTTATCAAAAAGTTCTTTGATTGGCTTTATACCGAAAGTATCACCACTTGGCATAGCCCATTTCTTCTGTATTTTCATATATTATTCTCCTATATTTTTATCTGGCTCAGCATCCTTCTTTTCCTTTTCTTTCTGAATCTCAGCAAGTATCTTCTGATACTCTTCATTATTGGTAACGACATGTACTTGCAATGGGTCTTGCTTAATCTGCTCGCCCTTGCTTGTAAGGTCAATGCGCTGAATCTTTCCGTAGGCTCTATCAATAACTCTTTCGAGTACATCAAGTCCTTTCTTGTCAAGTATTCCCTTGGCAATAATGCGTTGCATCATCGGGCGTGACTTATCAGCCAACACCGCCTTCAATTCGTCTTCGGGCAGCGTAGCGATATATAGAAAAGACTCTGCGATAATCTGAGAGGAAGGCACTTCGTAACCCTTCTCCTTCATTTCCTCGATGAACAATGACATCGTCTTAGGCTTTGGTGGTCTGCCCTTGGGGTTGCCAACTCCACCTTTTTTAAACTTACCTTTTTCAAGGTTTGCAAGCTGTTTTTTACGCTTGCTTTCATCTCTTGATAATGGCATATTAATAACTTTTATTCCTAATTTATTCCCAACAATAGCTTTTATTTAAGAAAAGCACCTTTGTTTTCTTCTTCCTCTGCTGCCATATCTCGGCACATTTTCAGTACATTAAAGTACTCTCCAAGATTGTTGTTATAGAGCAGCTTTGCTATCTGTTGAACAAAAACAGCCTTACGCCCATCTTGCTGTAGCTTCACCACTTCGCAAGCTGGCATCATCAAAAACTGCTCCATGATTTCAACCTTTTCCTTAGAGGAAAGAAGTTTCTTGGTAGGAAGCAGAAAACCCACTTCCTCCAAGATTTGCGTTTTTACTGACTTAACCTTCATACTTATCACCATTTACGAGGTTCATAAACTCAGCTCTCACTTGTGGGTCGTCTTTGAATGCACCTTCAAGGTAAGAAGAGGTCATAATGCCCTTCTTCTTTGCGCCTCTGAACTCTTTGCACGAATGATGACCCTTCATCACGAGAGCTATACCAAGTGGTGGGTATTCGCTACCGAGAGCATCTTTCAGCATATCTACGATATCGTGTACCAATCGCTCCTGTATCTGTAAGCGAGCGGAGCAGTAATCAACTACACGACCAATCTTAGAGATACCGAGAATCTTTCCCTTTGGGTTCGGAATATATGCGAACCAATACTTGCCCCAAAACCAAACACAATGATGCTCGCAGTTTGAATGGAAATCGCCTTGGTCGATAACCATGTTATCATAGACGATACCGTCATCATTGTTATCAAAGGTGGTAATCTTCGGCTTCTGTGAAGGGTCATAACCTCTGAATATTTCTTTCCACATTCTGATAATGCGGTCAGGTGTGCCCTCTAAGCCCTTGCGGTTAGGGTCTTCACCGATATACTCCAAGAGTTCTTTGATATGCTTTTCTGCTGTTTCTTTTGTAATCTTAGCCATGTTGTTTACCTTTCCAATATTCTTTATAATCTTGTTTCTCCTCCTCATTTGGCTGACATACCTCATAAGAAGCACCGCATTGCATACAATGATAGAAGTCCACTACAGAATCATCATCCTCGCTGCGGTCACCTGATGAATCCCAACAAATCACCCCACCACAATAAAAGCAGATAGGGCGATACTTTGTTGAGCTTTCTTTTTTCTTCTTATTCATAGGCAAAATGATTTATTTCACATTGAGAATCTTCTGCTGCTGTAAAGAAAGTCGCCACTTAGGGTTAGCCTCTACGAAAGCAACTGTCTGTTTCAGAATCTCGGCATTCTTCTTTGTATCGCCCGTATCACAAGGCTGAACGTAGTAGTAATCTGCATCAATATTGCAATCGGTAATCTCGTGCTCACCATCAAAGACAACCTTTACCTCAGTAGCAACCTTAATGATAGGTTCTGCGCCCTTAACGAATAAGCACTTAGGAGAGCATGTAACCCAGTTGATACCGCCTGGAATCTTGTGCGTTCCGTTGGTCTCCATAGCAATATAATAGCCCCAATTTTGGAGAAGGGTAGTAAGCTCCTCATCCACTTGCAATGTAGGCTCACCGCCCGTAAAGATAACGAATTTACAATCGGGTGAGAGCAACTGAATCTTATTCAGAATATCAATAGCTCCCATTTCCTCATACTTCTTAAAATCAGTATCACAGAAAGGACATTTTAAATTACAACCCGAGAAACGGACGAAGATAGCCGCTCTGCCTGCGTGTCTTCCCTCACCTTGGATAGAGTAGAAGATTTCGTTTACTTTGTACTTAGCCATTAGAGAGCCTCCTTTCCGTCAATCTTATAATCATCACAATAAACGGCGATATTGCCTTCACTCTCCTGTACCTGTGTCTTGTAGCACTCTGGGAACTGCTCAGTAACCCACTCAGCAATATTCTCAGCGGTAGGATTGAAAGGCAAAAGCTTATTAAGATTTCCGTGGTCGAGATAACCATGAATCTTCTGTTTAAGATGCTTAAAATCCATCACCATACCATCCTTGTTCAGCTTTTCAGCCTTGCAATAGACAGTAATAATCCAATTATGCCCATGAAGGTTGGCGCACTTGCTTTCATAAGAGAGATTCAGCTTATGACAAGCGGCAATCTCCATTCTTTTTGAAACGTAATACATAATTTTTCTTCCTTTTATTTTGTTATTTCAATTTTTATTCTTAATTTTGCGACCTGATAAAGGGTAGTCGGTAGCGAGGATGTCAGCAGCCCGACTTTTGTCTTGGGAGCACAGTATGGTGGCATCGCCTTATGCTCCTTGCTTTTTATTCATCGAAATGATGTTCGTATAATATCTTTTTACTGCTAATTACTACGACAGCTTTTACACCTTTAGTTTTCCATGCTTTATGCCTTGATTGATAAAGTTTCATTCCGTTTTCAATATCTTTGGTATGGAAAAGCGAATGCTTATCATATATCAACGCAATCTGTGCATGCTTATCATTTGCATGATTAATAGCAAGACGAACCGAGCTTTCAGCAGAAGAATTAATCTCAGTAGGCGTTTTCTGCTCGTAGGTATATGTCGCCATTAAACCTTCTGCGAATTTATACTTTTTAGAACCATCCTTGTTAATCTTTACATTGGTTGCATACATCGTATATTTATCGCCTTCGGGAGTAAGTGTAACATTTATACCATTATCTGCGATAGCTCTCGCCACTTCCAATTCAGCTTCGGCATCAGCGATTTTATCAGTATGATTATGTCCTTTCATAAAGATAGCGTGAGCACCCGTCTGTTCTGAGAAATATGATAAAGAAGCATCAACCAGGGAACTCGAAACGGTTTGATTATATTCGTTCCGAGCCTTATCTATCTGTCTTTGCTTTGGTGTAAGTAACCTTGTATTACCGCTTGCCTTACTCATCCTCGTATTCAGTTGGGTCAGGGATACCAGCATCACGGAGAGCTTCCTTGCGTTCCATACAAGTTCCACACTTACCACAATGCTTCTCACCGCCTTTATAGCAGCTCCAAGTTTCAGTGTAGTTGATGCCAAGCTTCTTGCCGTGGCGAGCAACATCTGTCTTTGTAATATTGGTATAAGGAGCATCAATGCTGATACCCTCGTAAGTACCATTCTTCATTGCCTCTGACATGGCATCAATAAAGTCCTTGCGGCAGTCTGGATAGATAGCGTGGTCGCCGAAATGGTTAGCAATAAGCACCTTCTTCAATCCGTTACTCTCTGCGATACCGCAAGCGATAGAGAGCATAATGCCGTTACGGAAAGGAACTACGGTTGATTTCATGTTCTCATCATCGTAATTACCTTCTGGGATAGCTTCTGCTCCTTCGAGGAGAGAGGATTTGAAATAATCGTGAATAAAATTGAGTGGAATAACAATATGCTTGATACCAAGTCGCTCACAATGCAACTTAGCAAAAGGAATCTCCTTCTGATTATGATTAGAGCCATAATCAAAAGAAATAGCAAGAGCAATGCTCTCTTTCTTCTCATGCAGGAGAGTTACCGAGTCCATACCTCCTGATACAATAATCAATGAATCTTTCATAACTAATTAAAATTTAAATATTTATCTTTTATAATCTTGCAC
>ERZ779999.16-NODE-16-length-36142-cov-8.61874_pt1 | contig 36142 bp, 37 predicted proteins | sample MGYA00511932_ERZ779999 | MGnify/ENA primary metagenome ERZ779999 (study PRJEB29588, sample SAMEA2145251) | human gut metagenome | biome: human gut; feature: human-associated habitat; material: faeces | place: Denmark | collected 2008/2010 ...
TGCCTGGTTGCCCAAGGATGCCAGGGTTGTGATGACAGCCAAGGCTATGGTTGGTACTGCCAAAAGCTGGAATAAGCGGGTATAGACCGTGGCGATGAAATTCATCAGGCCATCCAGCCAGCTGATGCCGAACATACCTAAGACTGCGCCTATTATCAAAGCGCCAATCCATAGTACCAGCTGCCGGGTTTGCTTATTCTTCACTCTTTTTTGCTTACTGCAGCCAGTATTGCTATCTGGCTGTCTATTTCCCATATCATTCATTGTTTTTACCATGATTTTAAATTATTATTTTTTAGACAAAAGTATTCTCCTTATTCCAACTCCCACATATCATTCAGCATTCTGATGGCTGACTCCGAGCGGAATACATGATTGTGGAAGGTGATATCGTACTTTATCATCGCCCTCATCAGTTGGGCGAGTGTCAATTCCTTGTTTGTCATAATCTTATGTTTTTAAAACTAATTACTTATACAAAGGTAAATATAAAAGTTGATTTTTGCAAGGATTTCATGTTAAACTTTATTTTTATGTATATCTTTTTATGATGGCAGTCTTTATCGGCTGTTCCATAATTCTTCACTTATTTCACCCATTCCATCAAGTTATCATAGTTGGTTACCTTATGATAGTAGATGCCCGAACCTGAGAGTTGCTCGAAGAGTCTGTCGGCACAGGCTATCTTGCCATCTTCTATGCCTCGCAAGTCGAGGGTTGACATGCTGCCCTTGGTTTCGGCTACGAAATAGACATGCTTCACGGCACCATCCTTGAAGGCTATCGCCCAGTCGGGAGAATAATTGCCCATAGGGGTAGGAATATGGAAACCTTTTGGCAATTTGGCATATACGGCAACGTCAGTGCTCGTATCGAGGTCTTCCACGAACTTGCGTTCCACACTCTGCTTTGCCGTACCATCGGTAAACACATAATCCACAATGCTCTTCCTGCCCTGGTAAGCCTTCTCGAGCGAAGTATGCTTCTCCTCCGTAAAGATGGCGGAATCGTAGCTTCCCTCTATCTCGTTGTAACTGATGTGATCTACGATGATGGTGGCTTTCTGCTCCAGTATTAGACGGCTTACCCTGCGGATAAACTCTTCCGGATTCACCTTGTACATATCAAACTTGCTTGGCATAATTTGGGATAGAATCCCGGCGATGGTCTTGCGGGTCAATCGGGTGTTGGCGGCAATCTTGCCCAGCAGGTCGTACTTTACGGTACTTACCACATCCGTTCTCAGGTCATCATGCTGCATTTCTTCCTGCACCATCATGCTGCCCGCCTTCATGTCGTCGTGCCTCAGTTCCATCTTCTGTACTCCTCGGGTTACTACGTAGCTCAGTCTCGAAACCACCAGTTCCTTGTTGATGGCAGCAATGGCTTTCTCTATCAGTTCCCTGCTTTCGAAGTTCACCGTATAGGCATATTTGTGGTTGATGCGATTCCAAAGTTCCTGGAACTCCTTCTTCGTGAAGTTCTCATTCTGTCTGTTCTGCTTGTAATGTTCTCTTCTCAAAAGTCAAGGACTTAACTGTTTTGTGTTATACAACATAAAATAGAAACTATTTTATTTTTCAGCTTAATTTTCTTCGAAAAATTTAATGCATATTCGAACTTTTTTTGTAATTTTGAAACGGATTTGGTAAAGCCATCTCCAAAGATGTTGGAATGTGATAAGAGGTGTTATGCTTTTTCTTTGATTTATATCTCTGAATATGGCAATTCAGTACTACACTTCTATGTTTAAGTAAAGTTTCATTTGAGGTGCTGGGATGAACGAATGATTTAGTGATGAGAAACTATAATACTCAAGCAGAAGTAGACAATATTCCAAATGTGAATTACAAAAGGAATGTTATATGCCAAAAATATTTGAATTATGGGGCTAGTACGGATATTCAAGGTTATTTGGATGAACAGATTACTGAAAATCCGAAACTTTTAGCGTGGTTATTTGATGATAGCTCTTTAGTAGGAAAGAATTATCTGACTTTATCCCCAGAACGTTTTGAAGCATTAGAAGATTTTTACAACTCTTTAAGTATCTATGATGATTAATTTAGTGGAATTGCTTATGTATTTATATTATAATAAAGAAAAAGATATTATTTATCATTCTGATAGTCCTCATTCAGATGAAATTCTATTTTGTAGTTATGAGGAAAATGGCTGGAAGCAAAGTGATGAAATTTCTATAGCAGATTCTGGCTTTACATTCCGTATCCTGTCAAATTTTGGATATGGAAGTAAATCATATTTCCATTTTGTGGCAAAGTATAAAGATTGTCTACTTTGCGATTTTGAAGGTAGTTCTTCGACAGTTGCAGTAAATCGTTTTTCAGTACAACTTTTGCCAGATAAATGGGAACAACTTTTCCTGAAGTTAGAACAAGTTTATTCCGAAAAAGAATGTTGGAATATTAATAGCTTTTCGAGAGCCTTATTCTCTTTTGATTCAGATATTTCTAATTTAGACGAATCAGAACTAGGCAAAAAGTCTAATCTTATTCTAAGGAAAATTTCGTTATTCTTGTCTACAGAATTTGCCGTGAATCAATCTGCAAATCCATTGGTTGCACCATACTTAAAGAATATATGTTCGTTAGGAGTAAAAATAATTCGCTATAATCTTGTAGGCGTTGGGTGTGAAGTCCTAAGCGAAGACAATAGGAAAGAAAGTTTGGATATAATATATAATTTTTTAAAGAAAACAAATCAAGAACAGTTACTGTTTAGTGAGTAGTAAAATTATGAGAGATACAATGTTAAGAGATCAGGGAAGCTCTGTTGATTATTTGTTAAAGGCTCATGATAGCAATTTGCCTATTTATTCTTGTCCTCTCTTCGTGACAAAAAATAGTGATGTAATCATGTGGGGAAGCTTGCTGCTTAATCCTGATGGATTTTTTGTTAAGAATGATGTGATTGCATCTGAGCCTTCTTTGGGGCAAGAAGAATTATATTTAAAAAGTATAAATCGTTTCTATGCTATTTATTGTTCAGATAAAACTAATTATATTTATACATTTTATTCTTTATTATCGTGCAAAAAACTTTATGCTTACTTAGAAGAAAAGGGAGAAGGCGTAGGTGATTTCATTGCAAAGGTCGTATCTTCTTTTGAAGAAACGGAAATATTAGGAATGGTTTGTGTGGAATTCGGAACTTCAACTTCTGATAAAAAAGCCATTTTTGCACTATTGTTGAGTAAACCTTTTGCTCCGGAAACATATAGATTATTTGATGCTTTGACAGTCATGTCAACAATTCCATTTGATACTGACAGTTTTAAACTATATTATAAAATAGTCCTGGCTTATAGTTTTGTGCATGATTTGAAAAAACATTCGGGACAAGAGAATGCATGGGTTATGATGAATAATTCTGAAGCGGAAACTTTTAAGTCATATTTAGATAAGAACTATAATCTTTTGCCAGAAGAACAGAGAAATGAATGTGTTTTGTTGTATACTGGTAGAAAATGCGTACGTTCCAAAGTAGTTCAAAATACTTTACTGAAAGTTTGTGTCGTTAATTTATTTAATATGATAAAGTGTCATGGCATTGATAGCTTTCTTTCTCTTTATTCGATATTTGGAGATAAAAAGATTTTTAATTTAGGGAAACTTGTGGGGCAGACTATATACTATAATAAGCAAAGTGTATTTGCCATAGAGGAAGGTTATCTACTTCCATTAGTGCTAGCACTTGTATTTGTAAACCTGCTGTATCCCGATCAACCTGGAATCAAAAATCCAATTGGAATTTGGCTGTATTATTTTCTTTATAAAATAAGAAAGTCTTGTGCAAGTGACGAATTGCCATTTATAAATACGCTTTTGGAATTTACATTGTATAATAACTTCAGTGTATATTGTACGCTTTTAGGACAGATTAAGTCGAATGTTGGAGTAAGTGATTATTTTGATGAGAATGGTTTTTTGTGTTATGATTGGAGATATAAACAGAACAATGTAGCTGTATGTGAATTGTTCTATTTGTTTGCAAATTGTCAGAGCCAAAGAACTCTATTTTCAGAAAACGAGAAGAAAATATGGAGTGCAACTATAGATAAAGAGATTGAACGCGCGGAAATACTAGATGTCTTAAGAAATGATGCAGACCACAGCCGGCTATTATTTCAAGAACGGGAATATTTTGCTGATAAATTATTTCAATTTATAGAGCAGGGAATAGAAAGTGGAGATTTTTATTTTAAAGAATTTTATTAATAAGTATAAGGTAGGGTAACTAAAATGATTCTTGCTTGGAACATCCCTATTTAATTTAAGTGTAGAACTAGATGAGTGGGCAAGGCTTTGCCCACTCTTTAAAACTTGGAACATGAAGAGATTTTTATTTATTCTAATTTGTCGCACTGCGAAAGCTCAGGGCTTCCACCAACCCCAGCCAAAAGCCACGAAAAGTGCGACTTTGCAAACGCTGCTTGGGTTTTAGGCACTTTTATCCACAGACACAGAGATAATACCAATCTCGCAATCTACCGATTTTGGCTTACATCTTCAGAATTAGCCCACCTTTTTTGCCTGCTCATCAAACCAGGCTTGAGTTATTTCTTTACCTATTGCATTGCGAGCCTTTATCGTCTGCCGTTCATATTCATCGAAAGATGACATGAACTTGTCGAGGTCGCTTGGATCATACTCGTCAATAGAAGGTATATTCTCTACGACTTTCTTGGTTATAACTTTACCATCTGGAGTGATAATTGTTGCTGTAAATTCTATCTTAGTCTTTTCCATTGAAATCATTCTTTTTTATTATAGAACGGAAATATATAGAATTTATAATAGGAGAATTTTCAACCGTACAGGTCGAATTATATTCTGATATTGCTATTGGCTAGCTACCTGATTCCAAGGCAAGGCATGAATTGTTATACATTCTATAAGTTACCGATTCCATTGATATATGGACTCGGTTATTTGTCATTGTAATGTCCTTCTAGCTCAATAATGGACACAAGAATTTCTTCATCGAGTATGTCATAGATAATCCTGTCCTGGGCAGTAATATGTCTAGAATACGTGATATCGTTTCCACCTTTCAAAGGTTCTGGATGTCCTTTATCTGTTCTAGGGTGCTCAGAAAGTTCTGGAATCAACTTCTCTAGTTTTTTGAATAGAGGTAGATTTGATTTCTTCCATTTCTTAATGACCTTCTGTGCATCCTTAGAGAATTCTATTCGATATATCATAAAGCTTCCATCCATGCGATTGCATCTTGTGCTGTGTCAAAGCACAGAGTTTCTCCGTTTTTGTGTTCTTCTCTCGCTTTGTCAAGTTTCGCTTGCAAATCGGGAGTAATCACATTAGTTGATGTGCTCATATCCTTTATTTTAAATTGTTATTTGGGGCAAAGATAATAAAAAATAATGAGAAATGAGGGGATTCTTATGATTTTTAACACTGATAATCAAAAATATAGTGACTCCGCAAAAAAAATCTTCACAAAATTTGTGAATATCGAATTAAAATATTATCTTTGCCATGTGTTTTAAAAAATATGATTATGGAATATCAATGGTTTGAAGAATTGCCACCGAGTTGTCCGCCATTTGACTCTGTTGAATGCGATGGTACTTATTTCCGTGTATCACATGGGAATCCTGCGGAATCTGAGGACTTTTTCTCTCAAAAACGCTTGGCTCCAAACAAAGTTTTTAAGGGAGAAGGTATTGATGATTGTATAGTGAGAGCAGTATCTGTCTTTGCCTTATTAGAAGATGCAAAAAGACTATTGAAACTTCCAAAGTTCAAGCATGCTAATATAGCAGTGGTAAGTCTTCGACCTATGGATGGCAAAATCAAGAAAACTTTCAAAAACTCTCATTATTCTTGGTGGAGAAGCAAAGCGTTTGATATTAAAAATGCAAAAACAATAAAATTATGAATAAGAAACAATCCATACTGAAAGTAGATAGCATACTGGAGTACTACGACAATCCTCAATTGCTAACCGCAAGGGATTGTTTTGATACGTTGTATTTGTGTTTGCTGTATCAAGATACTCCCGAATGCAAATATACGGCGATTCGTATTTCCAGTAAAAGACTGCAGGATTTCTGCATGGGAAAGAAGGACCTGCGCTCCTTGTTCTTGTCTCCAGAAGGAGATAAGGCGTACTTCAATGTGAGGGGGACAGATAACAGCCTTGTGCTGGATTCGAAAATCAGTACTGCTATATCTGAAGATCGTTTGCCAGATGAAGGCTATTATCTGGAAACATCTGGTAAGGAAAGTATCGTGGTTAATATCCCTGTAAAGGATAAAGGTCTGTTTACAGAACTTGTAAGAAAGTTTGGCTGGGCTTGTATGTAGTTCTACCTTTATGGCTAGATTGGTAAAAGTAAGATGGGTGGCTGCAGCCTTGTTTCTACAAGGCTGCAGCCACCCATCTTACTTTATCATCGTCCTCATCAGTTGGGCGAGTGTCAATTCCTTGTTTGTCATAATCTTATGTTTTTTACCAATAAAAAGAATACTAATCGAAGAGCTTCTTCCAAATCCACAATACCGCTATGGCGCCAATGACGCATAAAATGAAGTTGATACGCTACGCCCCTAGAAGGAAGGTTAATCCGCTGATTCCGATATAGGCATAGATGATATATTTGAGCAGGGAGCCGCTGAGGTGCCTGAACACCCATGAGCCTATCAGGTTGCCAATGAAGACTCCGGCTATTCCGTAGATATAACCTATGGAGACCGTGGTGGTGAAGAAACCATTGTAGGCTCTTGCCAAAGTCATCATCAGATTGCCTGCCAGGAAATAGGTCTGCGTCATCGCCAGATAGCGATCCTTGTCGGGCTCTGAACTGACGAAATAGAGTACGGCTGGTGGTCCCTGCATTCCGAAGAATCCTCCCATCAGTCCGCTCAATGTTCCTGCCGTAACCTGCACGGGTAGCGTAGTCTTAACCTTGATGCGCTTGCTGAAGAAGGCGAAGTAGATGCTCACGATGATCAGCGTAATGCCTAGCAATATGTTCAGAATATGATATTCCATCCGCCGGAGCACGAAGATGGCTCCGATGGAAATGATGATGAAGGTGAACAGAATGGGCAGCAACCGCCTCCAGGTGATGTACTTGTATTTCTGAATAACGATGATCAGCGAGGTGGTCATCGCCAGAATGCCTGAGAGGGTTGTTGCCTCACCGTAAGAGGGCATGATGGAGGGGAGCATCGTCATGATGAAGATGCCAAAACCGAAGCCAGTGGTGCGTTGCACAAAACTGGCTCCGATGCTCAACAGGAAGAGTTCTACTACTATCTGATCCATTCTCTTGTATTATTTATCTGAGCTTTCTGATAACTCTTGCAGGATTTCCCACAGCCATGGAGTCATCAGGAATATCCTTGACCACTACGCTGCCGGCACCGATTACGCAGCGGTTGCCGATGGTTACTCCAGGGCAGACGATGACTCCTGCTCCCAGCCAGCAATCCTCGCCAATGGTGATGGGGAAGCCTGTTTCTACTGGCTTGCGGCGCTCCATATAGTCGAAGGGGTGGTTAGGGGTTACCAGCTGGCAGTTCGGACCTATCAGGGTGCGGTCGCCGATGGTAATCCAGCCTTCATCGAGCATCGTGGCGCCATAGTTGATGAAGACATTCTCACCCACCTTGATGCCGTGACCATGGTCGCAGTGGAAGGGTGGACAGATGGTGGAGGAGGTAGGAAAGCCTGGAATCAGTTCTTCCATAACCAGACGATAGTCTTCATCAAACAAGGTCATTGTCTGCAAGCGGGTGCAGAGTCGGTTGGCGTGCTCTATGCTTTTCATGCCTTCTTCGTTGCTGAAATCATAGAGCTCGCCATTTCTCATCTTTTCAAATTCTGTCATCTTTGTTCTCTATTGATGGATGTAATCCAGAATCTGCTCTGCATGAATCTTGGTCTTGATCTCCTTTGGAGTGAAGATCTTTTCGATGACGCCTTCTTCGTTGACAAGATAGGTGGTGCGGAGGATTCCGATGGTCTTTCTGCCGCAGGTTACCTTCTCGCCCCAGCAGCCGAGTTCCTGCAAAAGGGTGGTCTCGGTATCGGCAATAAGAGGGAACTGCAGACCCTTGGCTTCAGAAAACTTCTTCTGCAGAGCCTGCTTGTCCTTGCTCACACCGATAATCTCGTAACCGGCTGCTGCCAGTTCCTCCTTATGAGCCTGCAGGGAGCAGGCTTCGGCAGTGCATCCGCTGGTGTTAGCCTTTGGATAACTGTAGAGCACTATCTTGCGACCACGATAGTTGCTTGCCTTGATCTCACGTCCGTCCTGGTCAATGCCAAGAATCTCTGGTATTTTATCTCCTACATTCATAATTATATATTATTTAAAAGTTATACTATTCTTCTATCTATTATTTCTTCCTTTTCACCCCTCTTACTGCCTCACTTTCCAATGGATTCTCGGGCCAGAAGTGTTTGGGGTAGCGGCGCTTCAGCTCCTTGCGCACCTCGAAGTAGGTGGATTGCCAGAAACTGGCGAGGTCCTGCGTAAGCTGAACGGGCTTGAAACCTGGAGAGAGCAGCTCCAGCAACAGAGGCTGCCTGCCATCATCAACAGCTGGCGTCTGAGTCATTCCGAAGCATTCCTGCAGCCGGACACTGAGGATGGGAGCCTCGGCTCCCTGGCGATAGTCGATGCGGATATGACTGCCCGATGGAACCACGATGTGGGTGGGTGCGAGGCGGTCTATTTCCTGCTGCTGCTCGTATGGAATCTGTGCCCAGAGTATTTCCGGGAGGTTGAGCTTCCTGAGTTCGGCGGTGCTCGTCTTGAGCTTTCCGCCCTGTTCCAGATAGAAGGGCAACCATTCGGCGGCTGTCTCCATCAGGTGTGCGGTGGACAGATCGGGCAACTCCATTTCCGGGTGCCACGCTCTTACCTGCGCCACCCTCCGCTGCAACCGCTGAACGTCTTCGTTCCAATCCAGCATGCTGAGTCCTTCCTTCCGGATGGCGGTGCAGAGGATATGGATAATCTGCTGTTTGTCGGCATCCTGGAGTGGTTTGCTATCTACCACCAGGGTTCCGATGCGTCGCTCTCTCTGCATCCTGATTATTCCCGCCTTACTGTCCCACGAGATGTTGTCGAACTCGTGGGTAGGGAGGTCGTTGATGTTTACGGGAGCCGAGAGAAACACCCTGCCTGCCTTTCCTGAAGATGGAAGCGGGGTGGAAGTATTCGTGCCCGACGGCTGAGCAGATACATTGAGTGAGGCGATGGCGAGCCATTGCTGTGCCGACATTGCATCGCTTGAATCGATGAAGAGCGTCTTGCCGTTCGACATTCTGAAATGGCCGATGTTATCGATTGCCATGGCGATGCGCTCAGGATAGGCTAGGGCAATCAGTCTGCCCACTTCCTCTGCATCCACTGGCTCATTGTCTTCCTTCACCTTGAGCATCCTTCGGTATTCCTGGGCTATCTGGGCGATGCGAGCCCATCTGCCCAGACTGTTTTTCTGTCGTTGCGAACGGAGGATGGAGAGGCGCAGCGCCATATCCGAATCCTCTGCGTCGCTCATCGGGTCTTTCTCTTCCAGCAGGGCGGCAACGTCGCAGGCTAGAGCTTTGAGTGCAGAAGATTCTGAACTCATCATCATCTTGGCGATGCGCGGATGACAAGGCAATGTTGCCATCTTTCTGCCCAATGGGGTGATGCTGCCATTTGGTTCTATCGCTTCAAGAGAAAGAAGCAATTCCTTGGCATTAAGCAGATTACTGCTTGATGGTGGAGTAAGCCAGAGCAGCGACTGGGGATTGTTCTCGCCAAAGGCTGCAATGTCGAGTACCATCGATGTAAGGTCGGCTTCCTCTATCTCCGGTCGGCGCTGGTCTTCCATCAGATGTTCCGAGGTCTGAGTCCACAACCGGTAGCAGATTCCTTCTGCCACACGTCCGGCTCGTCCTTTTCTCTGGGTTGCCATATCCTTGCTGATGGTTACGGTTTCCAGGTGGCTCAATCCCGTGCGGGCGTTGTAAACCAGTTTTCTGCAGAGTCCGGAATCCACCACGATTCTCACGCCTTCGATGGTAAGCGAGGTTTCGGCAATAGGTGTGGCGAGCACAATTTTCCTTTCTCCCTCTTTCGAAGGGGCTATGGCGAGGCGCTGCTTCTCGGGTGGAAGATTGCCGTAGAGCGGATAAACCTGAGGAACGGAAAGCTCAGCAGCAGATGATGAAGCAGCAGATAATGAAGCTGATGCAGATGATGAAGCTGAAGCCCTGCTGAGGCTTGCATCCAATATCTCCTTGCATTTCAGAATCTCCGACTGTCCAGGAAGGAAAGCCAGAATATCTCCCTCGTACCTATCTGCAGCCTTGAGGATGGTAGTCGCCACCTCTTTATATATGTCGTATCGCGCAATATCGGTCTCTGAATAAATGGTCTCTACGGGGAACATCCGTCCTTCGCTCTCTATCAATGGTGCCTGAAGAGCCTCGCAGATGGCGGAAGCATCGATGGTTGCCGACATGATGATGATCTTCAAATCTGGTCGGATGATTTCCTGTGCCTGTCGGGTGAGGGCTAGCGCCAGGTCGGAGTTGATGCTTCGCTCGTGAAACTCATCGAAGATGACGGCGCTCACTCCTTCGAGCGTGGCATCATGGATGAGCATCCGGGTAAGGATTCTCTCGGTTAGCACCTCGATGCGGGTTTCTGAAGAAACCTTGTTCTCGAAGCGTACCCGGTAACCCACGGTCTTGCCCACGGGTTCGCCCAAGATGCTTGCCATTCGTTCAGCTATCTGACGGGCAGCAAGGCGGCGTGGTTCCAGCATCAGAATCTTTCCCTGTGGGGTGGCTCCGAGGAGGGTGAGTGGGAGTATGGTGGATTTTCCTGCTCCCGGCGGAGCGGTAACAACAAGGTTTGCCGACTCCTTCAGGGTGCTGTTGATGGCGTCGGCTATCTGGAAGGCAGGAAGATGACCTGCCTGCTGTTTGATTCTATCGTAATTCATACTGCAAAGATACACATTATTTTTGTGATGGGCAAATGATTAGAAAGGTAATGCATGAGAATGGCGAATCTTGTAGATTTTTTCCCTTATCTGGTTCCATTTGGCAAGGACCAGGTAGCCAGATACGACTGCCAGATAGAGAAGCATCAACTGAAGGAGTGACAGATGAAGATGGTCTATGCTGGCACCCGGCAACAGACTGGTAAGCCGGAAGACGGTATGGGTGGCTTGGGTAATGCTGGCAAGTACTGCTGCTACATATTGCATCAGCCAGGTGCCGACGGAGGCAAGGCTGGAAATGTAGGTAAGGGGAGAAAGCAGCAGGAGTAGGGCACAAAGATAGAGGATGAGGGTGGCTGCCGGGATGGCGATGAAGCTGGTGAGCAGGGAGTAGCAGGATATTCTGCCGAAATAATAGACGATGAGCGGAAGCGTACCTATCTGTGCCGCCAGGGATACGCTGAATAGTCCCCAGAGGCAACGGATGATCTTGCCGTGGGATTTGAGCAGGCCGAAGAGTGGGGGATAGAACATAAGGATGGAAGCCACGGCGAGAAAGGACATCTGGAAACTGATGTCGAAAAGATGGAAGGGATTCAGAAACAGCATGATGACATAGGCTAGCGCCAGGGTGTTGAGCGAAAGGTCGGGGCGCAGGGCTAGCAGGCAGAAACTGTAGATGCTGAGCATGGAGGCTGATCTGACGGCACTAGGGGGAAAGCCGATAAAGACGACATACGCCCATACGGCAATGAGGGACAGGGCAATGGTGGGTCTGGAACGGCGCTTTCCGCCCAGAAGAATCACGAAGAGCTGGAAGATAATGCCTATGTGCAAGCCGCTAACTGCCAGTATATGACTTGTGCCGGAGATGGAAAAGCTCTCCTTGGTTTCCCGGTCGAGTGAACCCTTATCGCCCATCGCCATCGCAGAAATCACGGCGAAATCCTGTCCGTCAATATGATAAGTATGCAGCTGCTGCTCCAGCTGCTGGCGGAAGGAACGGCTTGCCAGGATGGTGCGGTCGATGGGGGAGAGTGACTGGTAGATCATGATGCTGCCAGGTGCTTTCGTCTTATCGATATGATGGGAGGTGATGAAACCGCCCAGACAGAACAGGCAGAGCGACAGAAGGAGGCTCTGAAGAAGGACCAGCTGCTTGATTTTTCTGAAGAAGAGCCGGGAAAACTGACGGGCTTCAATGAGTACATAGCAGCAGCTGGCTAAGGATATGGCAATGATGGCTGCGATGAGCCAATAGCGCGTGGAGAAGTAATCATAGCTGTATCTGGCTGTGATGATGCTGAGTGATAGTATGAGGCTGAAGAACATCAGCGGAGTGACTGGGAGTCTTTTATTTCTATCCATTTTAGCCGTGTTTTCAGGTTCGTTTAAAAAAGAGAAGCCCGACAAAAGGTTGGGATAGTCCAATTCTCTTATCGGGCTTCTCATATATATAATAATGTATAAGCCTGCCTGGAAGCAGGAATATATCATTTCGGGAGATTACTCTCTCTTGAGATTATTTGCCGAATCCGAAGATACGCTTGATGAATTTCTTCACAGGATTATCGTTCTTCTGTGGATTGACAACAGGAGCGTACTTGCGAGGACCGGAATTCTCAGTTCCCTTCTTCTGCTGGTTCTGAGAAACTGTGCCCTGTCGCTTCTGCTGGTTCTGCTGAGCGCCACCCTGCTTCTTCTGGGCTACGCCTCTGCCTCGGCCATTGCTTCCAGGACGAACGTTGTTCTCATTGCCTGGGCGCTGGTTGCCGTTAGCTTGCTGATTGCCCTGCTGGTTGCCGTTCTCGTTGTTGCGCTGCTTATTGTTGCGGCGCTTGTTGTTATTGCGGTTCTTCTGCTCGCCGTTGTGCTGCTCAGCGTTTCTCTGTTCATTGTTCTTGAACTCGCGATTCTTCTGCTCGCCGTTCTCGTGATTCTTCTGTGCGCCATTCTCGCCATTGTTCTGAGGAGTCTTTTCCTGACGCTCGTTTGGCTTGTTTGGCTTGCGCTTGTGCGAAGTCTGGTCGCGGTCTTTCTGTCTGCGGCTCTTGGCGCTGGTCTTGCTCTTGCCCTCGCCGTTGCTGTTATTGTTGCCGCTGCGGTTGCCGTTGCGGTTGTTTCCGCCCTGCTTTCCGCCCTTGCCCTTTCGACCATTGTTGCGTTTTGAAGGCTTGTTGAGCTTGATGTATTCAGGGCCTTCGCCGCAATCTTCCGGCAGAGGCATCTTCTCTACCACCTTCTCCAGGAACTTCTCAATCTGCTGGAACCAGTACTGGTCTTCCTCGTTGACGAAGGTGATGGCTCTACCATCGCGGTTGGCACGGGCTGTACGGCCGATGCGGTGAACATAATCCTCAGTATCGTGAGGAACGTCATAATTGATGACCATCTCGATATCATCAATATCGATTCCACGAGCCACGATATCCGTAGCAACCAGTACGTCGAACTGACCGCTCTTGAACTTGAACATCACATCATCGCGCTCTGCCTGCTCCAGGTCGGAGTGCATGGCACCGCAGTTGATGCCAATCTGCTGAAGGGCAGCAGCCAGCTGCTTCACCTTCATCTTGCTGCCGCTGAACACGATGACGCGCTTCATATCGCCAGCCTTGAAGATATCCTTGATGATGGTCATCTTCTGGGTCTCGTAACAAACGTAAGCCTCCTGCTTGATCTTCTCGGCAGGCTTGCTTACGGCAAGCTTGATCTCTACAGGATCCTTGAGCAGGGCCTTGGCAAGTTCCTCAATTTTCTCAGGCATGGTGGCTGAGAACATGATGGTCTGGCAGGTCTTTGGCAACTTGGAAGCGATGGTATTGATGTCTTCAGAGAAGCCCATGTCGAGCATGCGGTCGGCCTCATCGAGAATGAAGAAGCTTACCTTGCTCAAATCTACATTACCCAGGGAAATGTGGGTGATGAGGCGACCTGGAGTAGCAATCACGACATCAGCACCCATGCGGAGGCTCTTCAGTTCCTGATCGTAGCGGTTGCCGTCGTTGCCGCCATAAACAGCCACGCTGCTCACATCCTGCAGGTAGTAGCCGAAGCCCTGCATGGCCTGGTCTATCTGCTGGGCCAACTCGCGGGTTGGCGACATGATGACGCAGTTGATGGCGTCTTTCGGATAGCCGCCATCATCAAGCTTGCTCAATACTGGGAGCAGATAGGCTGCAGTCTTACCCGTTCCGGTCTGTGCCACGCCCAATACGTCGTGACCTTCCAATATCTCAGGGATACATTTTTCCTGTACAGGGGTGCAAGTGTCGAAGCGCATGTCGTATAATGCGTCGAGCACGTTGTCATTCAAATCTAATTCGTCGAAATACATTCTTTTCCTTTCTTTTGTTGACCATTGAGCCGGATGGATCTTCATCCGTTCCAATGGTCAAGGTTCTTTGTTTCAATGTTTAATTACCTCGGAGCCTTGCGGTAGCAGAAGTAGGCAACGAAGGCGAAGATGATGTTCGGCAACCAGGCGGCAAGTGCTGGAGGGAAGTTTGCCTGGATGGCAAAGGTTGCCGATACGGTTTGCAGCATGATGTAGCCGAAGCTCAGTGCAAGACCGATTCCCAAGGATAGGCCCATACCTCCCTTTCGCTTGCGCGATGAAAGCGAAACACCGATGATGGTGAGGATGAAGGAGGCAAACGAGGCGGCGATGCGCTTGTGGTATTCTACCTGATACTGCACCACATTGCCCGAACCGCGGTTGATCTGCTTGGAAATATACTCCTTCAGTTCCGGACTGGTGAAGGTTTCCTGCTGACCCTTGGAATAAACCAGGTCGGTAGGCTCCATCGTAATCAGCGTATCCTTCTGTGCTCCGCTGGTGATGTGCTCCTTCATACCTTTCAGCTGGCGCACCTTCCAGTTGCTCAGCTTCCAGTGGTATTTGCTGTCGGAGATCGTATCATACTGAATCTCCATCGCCGTAAGGTGGCTTACGAGTTTCTTCTCCTGGAACTTGTCGAGGCAGAATCCGTAACCCCGCTTCGAGTTGTTGTCGTAGTGCTGCATATAGGCAATTACGCCCTTATCTACCTGCAGCTGTACGTTTTCGGCAGAAGTATTCTTCTTCTTGTTCTTGTACATCGTCTCAAAGTTCTGGCGTACTACCGTGCCGTGTGGAATCACGTAGGCAGAGAGTACATAGCTCAAGGCTGAGAGCATGATGCAGGTGATGAGGTAAGGACGAAGGAGTCGCTTGAAGGAAACACCTGATGCCAGAATGGCGATGATTTCAGAGTTGCCTGCCAGCTTCGACGTGAAGAGGATGACCGCCACAAACACGAACAACGCACTGAAGAGGTTGGCGAAGTAAGGGATGAAGTTGGCATAATAATCGAAGATGATGGCCTTGGCTGGTGCATGATACTCCGTGAACTTCGCCAGGTTCTCATTGAAGTCGAACACGATGGAAATGGAGATGATCAGTGCAATCGAGAAGAAGTAGTAGCCTAAGAACTTCTTGATAATGTACCAGTCTAACCGCTTGATGTATCTCAGTGGGTTGAGATACCTGAGCACCCTGAGGAATCGCAGCTTGTGCCCGATCCAGCCTAGAATGCGGGCTATGCGCTGCAGGATGGCAATGAGCCAGCCGAAGCGAGATTCGAAGGCTCTGCCCATCTTGAGCAGTCTGCGATGTTTTCTGATGTATTTATAATCTTTCATCATTTAATGTAAAATATGTATAGGAGCATCCTATAAAGTTCAATGCTCAACGCTCAAGCTAGATTCGTCGGCCGAGTTGATCGATGATAGAGCGTTTCCACTCTACGAAGTCGCCCTGCTCGATATGGTGGCGTGCATCTGTAACGAGACGGAGATAGAACGACAGGTTGTGGATGCTGGCAATCTGCATGGCAAGGAGCTCCTGAGCCTTGAAGAGATGGTGCAGGTAGGCCTTGGTGGTTATCTGGTCGATGTCGCAGCCGTCTGGATCCACTGGACTGAAATCCATCTCCCACTTCTTGTTGCGCATGTTCATCGTACCATTATAGGTAAAGAGCATTGCATTGCGGCCGTTGCGGGTCGGCATTACGCAGTCGAACATATCGACACCACGCTCGATGGCTTCGAGCAGGTTCTGAGGAGTTCCTACGCCCATCAGGTAGCGAGGCTTGTCCTTTGGAAGAATCTCGTTCACCACCTCGATCATTTCGTACATCACCTCGGTAGGCTCGCCTACGGCAAGACCGCCGATGGCATTTCCGTCGGCTCCCTTATCGGCAATGTACTTGGCAGCTTCGCGGCGCAGCTCTGGGAAAGTACAGCCCTGGACGATAGGGAAGAGGCTCTGCTGATAACCGTAGAGAGGTTCTGTCTCGTCGAAGCGCTTGATGCAGCGGTCGAGCCAGCGCTGAGTCATCTCCAGACTCTTCTTCGCATACATGAAGTCGCTTTGTCCGGGAGGACACTCATCGAAAGCCATCATGATGTCGGCACCGATGATGCGTTCTGTATCCATCACGTTCTCTGGAGTGAAGAAATGCTTGCTGCCATCGATGTGGGAACGGAACTCGCAGCCCTCTTCTCTGAGCTTGCGGATTCCGGTAAGCGAGAATACCTGGAAGCCGCCGCTGTCGGTGAGGATAGGACGGTCCCAGCCGTTGAACTTATGCAGTCCGCCTGCCGCCTTGATGACGTCGAGTCCCGGGCGCAGGTAGAGATGGTAGGTGTTTCCCAGGATGATCTGGGCCTTTACCTGCTGTCGCAATTCTTCGAAATGTACACCCTTTACGCTGCCCACAGTTCCCACAGGCATGAAGATCGGAGTCTTGATCTGTCCGTGGTCGGTGGTGATGATGCCGGTGCGAGCATCGCTTGCCTTATCTGTTACTTGTAGTTCAAATTTCATTTCTTTTCTTTTTTGTCATTTTCAGGAATGGTGAAGTCGATAGGGTGCTTTACCTTCTCGTCGGTGAGGGCAAACTCCCAGACATCTGCTACATCTTCTACATAATGGAATTCTACGCCCTTGAGATACTTTTCTGGAATGTCGAGGATGTTCTTCTTGTTTTCCTTGCAGATCACGATGTCGGTAATGCCGGCACGCTTGGCTGCCAGGATTTTCTCCTTGATGCCTCCCACAGGGAGAACCTTGCCGCGAAGGGTAATCTCGCCGGTCATGGCTATGTTCTTGCGAACCTTGCGCTGGGTGATGGCCGAAGCGATACTGGTGGCAATGGTAATACCTGCCGAAGGACCGTCTTTTGGCGTTGCACCTTCGGGTACGTGGATATGGATGTTCCAGTTTTCAAAGATGCGGTAATCCACGCCCAGCAGGTCGATATGCGCCTTGATGTATTCCAGGGCGATGATAGCCGATTCCTTCATCACGTCTCCCAGGTTTCCGGTCAGGGTAAGCTTGCCCTGTCTTCCCTTGCTCAGCGAGGTTTCGATAAAGAGAATCTCGCCGCCCACAGAGGTCCATGCAAGTCCTGTTACTACTCCTGCATAATCGTTGCCCTGATAGATGTCGCGGGTGAATGGGGCGGTGCCGAGAATCTCCTTCAGGTCTGATGCGGTGATGGATGGCTTCTCCAATTCCTTGGAATAGGCGAGCTTGTAGGCCATCTTGCGCAGTCCCTTGTTGATCTGTTTCTTGAGCTGGCGCACACCGCTTTCTCGGGTGTAGTGCTCGATGATGCCCTCGATGGCAGCCTTGTTGAAGCTTACCTTCGGGGTGAATTTGTCGAGACCTGTATTCTCCAATTCCTTCGGAATCAGGTGGCGCTTGGCAATCTCTATCTTCTCCTCCGTAATGTAGCCGCCTACTTCGATGAGCTCCATTCGGTCGAGCAAAGGACGTGGGATTGAGCTGATGTCATTGGCGGTTGCGATGAAGAGAACCTTAGAGAGATCGTAATCCACATCCAGGTAATTGTCGTGGAAGGTGTTGTTCTGCTCTGGGTCGAGTACTTCAAGCAAGGCTGATGCTGGATCACCCTGGTGGTTGTTGGCTGAAACCTTGTCTATCTCGTCGAGGATGAAGACAGGGTTGCTGCTGCCTGCCTTGAGGATGTTCTTGACAATGCGGCCAGGCATGGCTCCGATATAAGTGCGGCGGTGACCGCGAATCTCGGCTTCATCGTGCAGACCGCCCAGAGACATTCTCACGTATTTGCGCTTCATGGCCTTGGCAATGCTCTTGCCCAGACTGGTCTTGCCGACTCCCGGAGGACCATAGAGGCAGAGAATCGGACTCTGCATTCCACCCTTCAGGGATCTTACGGCAAGATATTCCAGGATGCGTTCCTTTACTTTCTCCATGCCGTAGTGGTCCTGGTTGAGAATCTTCTGGGCATGAGACAGGCTGAGGTCATCCTCGGTGTATTCGCCCCAAGGCAAATCTACCAGCGTCTGCAGATAGTTGAGCTGGATAGGGTAGTCTGGGCTCTGAGGATGGATGTTGTCGAGTTTGGCCAACTCTTTCTGAAAAACCTTCTGGGTTGCCTCGTTCCATTTCTTGGTCTTGGCTTTTTCGAGCAGCTCCTTCTTTTCCGGACTGCTTTCGCCTTCGCCCAGCTCTTCCTTGATGTTCTTGATCTGCTGCTTCAGGTAATATTCCTTCTGCTGCTCGTCGAGATCAAACTGCGTCTTGTTCCTGATTTCATTTTGCAGGTAGAGCAGTTTCTGCTCCTTGTGCAAGGCCTTGAGTGCCTCTATCAGTCGCTCTGACAGCTTCTCCTGTTCCAGCATCTTGATCTTGTCTTCTGCCGTAAAAGGGAGGGAGGTGCAGATGAAGTTGCATTTCACGAAGCGATTGGTAATCTCATTGATCGCATAGACAGCCTCGTTTGGAATGTTCTCATTGTACTGAATGAATTTGATAGATTCCTCGAAGAATGTTTGGGTCAATGCCTTGAACATAGGATCTTCGGCTTCCTTTTCGGTAGGCCAGGTCTCTGGCAGACTTTCTACATCGGCAAGGTAGAATGGATCCTTATCTACAATCTGCTTCATCTTGCATCTGCCTAAACCCTGTACGATGATGGTCTTCTGATGCTCATCGTTTGGCATATTGATGACTCTCATCAACTTGGCAAATGTTCCGGTTTCATACAAGTCTTCCTGATTAGGTGAGTCTATGTCCGCATGCTTCTGGCAAAAGATGCAGAATACTGTTTCTGGATTTTGCTCCAGCATGTTTGCCAGCTCCTTGCTTTCCGCCCTGCCTATCAAGATAGGAGTAAGCACGGATGGAAAAACCACCAGGTCGCGGGTGCAGAGGGTAGGATAGACTCCTGCCTCCCTTTCTTGTATCAATACGGATGCATCGCCCTCAAAGTCGGCTATCATCTGGATTTGTGTATTCGAATTTCTGTTCATATTCTATTTGGTAAACACTTTTTGGGGTGTATATGAATTTCTGTTCTATTTTGATAAACACTTTTTGGAGTGCATATTCTCTTGAATATATATTTATAGGGTGCAAAGTTAGTGATTTTTGCCGAGAATCCCATCGTTTTTTCCGAAAATCACCTCTTTATTAGATATTATTATTAATATAAGCAAGAAGACTGTAATAAAATGCTGATTTTTGCGTTACTATTTTAAAAGTAAAACTATGACTGGATTTAAATTCAAACAATTTGAGATTCATCAGGATCGTTGCGCCATGAAAGTGGGAACGGATGGTGTGCTGCTGGGGGCATGGGCACCTGGTGGTAAACACATTTTGGATGTCGGGTCGGGTACCGGACTCATTTCGCTGATGATGGCGCAGCGCTTCCCTGAGGCGCAGGTGTTGGGTATTGATATGGATGGAGAGGCTTGTGAGGAGGCTGCTGAGAATGTGGCGGCAAGTCCTTTTGCCGATCGTGTCGAAATAGAGTGCTGCCGATTGCAGGACTATCATTCTGCGGAGTCTTTTGATGCAATCGTAAGCAATCCTCCTTTTTTCTTGAATAGCCTAAAAAATCCAGACAGTAAACGTACGATGGCCCGCCATACGGATAGCTTGCCTTTCAGAGATCTTTTCAGGGGAGCAAGAATGCTGCTGAGTGATGATGGAGTTTTTTCAGTGATAGTTCCTTCTGAGGTTCTTGAGGTGGTCGTGTCGGAAGCTTGTATGCTAGGATTTTATCTTGTCAGGCAGTGTGGCGTTAAGACAGTGGAGCGCAAACAGCCTAAACGCTATCTTCTGTCGTTCGCAAAGCATCGGTATAATGGTATGGAAAATACTATAAAAACAATGACCGATTCCGAGGGGAACCGGTCAGAATGGTATGCGAAAATTACAGAAGAATTTTATGTCAGGTAGGGGCTAGAGATTCAGCTTTCTCTGTACGAGCTTGCTGATGGCTCCTACTCGCTTGCTTTGGCGCTGGATGTCTTTGTGAATGTCATCGCGCACTATATTTATGTCATTGAAGAAATCGGCAAAGGCTGATTGAATGATGTTCGGCTTGCGTACACTCTTGTCTGCAAACGGATTTACAATCATCTTGATGCCTTTTTCTTCCATGTGCACATCTATGTCGGCGCCAGTCATCACTGGGTCGCCGTCATAATGGATGACACCCGGCTTGCTGCGGGTGATGTGGAGCTTCTTGCACCGGAAAGACTTGATCTTCGAGTTTTTGTCGAGGGTCTTGTTGAACATGTCAAAACTAACCTGTGAAGCTTCGATGACATCAAACGGTTCCATGATGACCACATCCATCAATCCATCGCTCATAGATGCCTGTGGGGCAATATAGGCGTTGTTGCCGTATTGGGAAGCGTTGGCACATGAGATGAGAAACGCTTTATATTGTTTTGTTCCAGTCTCATCTTCCAGAGTATATGTTTCAGGCTCATATTTCAAGCCTTCTCTCAGAATGTTCTCTGCATAGCTGATCGGCCCACGCTTTCCGCTTTCTGCAAACTTCATGCTGACAAAGGCGTCGAAGCCCATTCCGCAAGTGCAGAAGAATGGGTATTCGTTGATGACTCCGTAGTCAAGGTCGTGTATTTTGCATGCGTTGATGATCTCAATGCTTTTCTTTAGGTTCATTGGCAACAGCAGGTGGCGCGCCAGGCCGTTTCCTGAGCCGCAAGGCAGAATACCTAATGCTGAGTCGGAATGGACGAGGGAACGGGCCACCTCGTTCACGGTACCATCGCCACCTACGGCAACCACAATGTCTGCATGGTTGTCTCTGGCTTCGGCTGCCAGTTCTGAGGCGTGTCCTGGTCTTTCAGTCATTTTTATCTCGTACTCGAACTGCTCCTTGTCCAAAGTAGAATCTATCAAACTGGGAACCGCTGCTTTGCTGCTGGTTCCAGAAATCGGGTTCATGATGAAAACTATCTTTTTTTTCATATCTTAGTCAAGAAATTGTATTTTTAAACTGCAAAAGTAATAAAAATCCCTAAAATGGCAAGAAATATCTACTAAAAAAAGCATAAAAGTAAACTTTCTTAGGAAAAAAGCGGTTTTATTAGTCTTTTTTTGTATCTTTGCAGCCTGAAACTAGAAAATAAATTAAAATAGAAATAAAGTACACCTATTATAATGGGACAATTACAAGAAAGATACAAGAATTATCGTGTACCTCAGAAGTATATGGAAGCCGGTGTGTATCCATACTTCCGTGAGATTACAAGTAAGCAGATGACAGAGGTAACTGACATCGACGGTCACAAGATCCTGATGTTCGGTTCTAATGCTTACCAGGGTTTGACAAATGATCAGCGTGTTATCGATGCAGCTAAGGCTGCTCTTGACAAGTACGGCTCAGGCTGTGCTGGTAGCCGCTTCCTCAATGGTACACTCGATTTGCATGTGCAGCTCGAAAAAGAGCTTGCTGAGTTTATGGGCAAGGATGAGACATTGTGCTTCTCTACTGGTTTCTCTGTAAATCAGGGTGTGTTGGCATGTGTTGTAGGTCGTAACGACTATATCATCTGTGACGATCGTGACCACGCCAGTATCGTAGATGGCCGTCGTCTTTCATTCGCTACCCAGCTTCACTACAAACACAATGATATGGAAGATTTGGAGCGCGTGCTCTGTAAGCTTCCTGAGGATGCAATCAAGCTCATCGTTGTGGATGGCGTGTTCTCTATGGAGGGCGATTTGGCTAACTTGCCTGAGATTGTAAAGCTCAAGCATAAGTACAACTGCTCTATCATGGTAGACGAGGCTCATGGCCTTGGCGTATTCGGCAAGCAGGGACGTGGCGTTTGCGACCACTTCGGTCTGACCGATGAGGTGGATCTCATCATGGGTACCTTCTCTAAGAGTCTGGCATCTATCGGTGGTTTCATCGCATCAGATAAGGATACCATCAATTTCCTCCGTCACAACTGCCGTACCTACATCTTCAGTGCATCCAATACTCCAGCAGCTACAGCAGCAGCGCTTGAGGCACTCCACATCATTCAGAATGAGCCAGAGCGTTTTGAGAATCTTTGGGATGTTACCAACTATGCTTTGAAGCGTTTCCGTGAGGAGGGTTTCGAGATTGGTGAGACTGAGAGTCCTATCATTCCTCTCTACGTTCGTGATGCAGAGAAGACATTCGTTGTTACCAAGCTGGCTTACGATGCAGGTGTGTTCATCAATCCTGTTATCCCACCAGCATGTGCTCCTCAGGACACATTGGTGCGTTTTGCTCTTATGGCTACTCATACAAGAGAGCAGGTAGAGAAGGCTGTTGAGATTTTGAAGAAGATTTTCGTAGAGGAAGGCATCATCAAGGCGTAATAGCAAAACAATGCGGTTGCTGAAAAATCATCAATCGTCATATATAATAAGGTATAAAGGGGCAATTTCTTCGGAAGTTGCCCTTTTTTTAGGAAAAAACTGAATAAATGCATATTTTTACAAAAAAGTTGCTGAAAAATTTGGTGGAATAAGAAAAATGTTGTACCTTTGCACCCGCAATTCAGAAATGATGCTTACTGCAAAGAAGTAATTTCATTGTGAGAAGAAAGCGGGGTGTAGCGCAGCCCGGTAGCGCTCCTGTTTTGGGAACAGGTGGTCGCAGGTTCGAATCCTGTCGCCCCGACTTCAAATCTCTGATGATAACTTTCTAGTATAAGCGGGGTGTAGCGCAGCCCGGTAGCGCTCCTGTTTTGGGAACAGGTGGTCGCAGGTTCGAATCCTGTCGCCCCGACTTCAAATCTCTGATGATAACTTTCTAGTATAAGCGGGGTGTAGCGCAGCCCGGTAGCGCTCCTGTTTTGGGAACAGGTGGTCGCAGGTTCGAATCCTGTCGCCCCGACTTTAGAAAGCTAAGAAGATTTGAATCTTCTTAGCTTTCTTGCTTTATATACGTTAAATTTAAAATTTATACTATCATGATTATTACGATTGCGCGCCAATGTGGATGTGGTGCTGTTCGGGTAGGCAGATTGCTTGCAGAACATTATGGTATTCCGTTTTATACCCGTAAGAATTTGATGGAAATGGCGGAAGAGCGTGGAGTCTTGGATGAGATGGAAGCTTTCTTCGATGAAGATCCTGTTGACGAACTGCTCTTTTCAATGTCTTCCCTGGGTGAGAATCAAAGATTACTCACTGAAAAACCTCTTCGTGTCTTGGCTGATATGATAGGACAGGAGAATTGTGTCGTTATCGGGCGTTGTGGCAATTACATCTTCCGTGAACGCAAAGACTTGGTGTCGGTGTTCCTCAAGGGTGATGTAAAGGCTCGTATTGCGGAGATCAAGGAGGAGAAGAAGCTTTCTTATGCTGAGGCGACTGAGTTTGTGGAACATGTAGATGATTGCCGTGTGGCTTATCATAGTTACTATACGGGGTTGACTTGGGGAAATGCCAACGATTATGACGTTTGTCTGGATACGGTTCGCTTAGGTGTGGAGAAAACGACACAAGCGATTGTTTCTTATGCGGAAGCAGTTTTGTAAGTTTGGCTTATTGGTGATAATGATGCTTACTTAATATTTAAAGTAATTTGTATTTAGGATGAAACTTTTAATTCAGTTTTTAATTATCATAGCGTTCTCTTTCGCAGGAGAATTGCTCCATTATCTGTTGCCGTTGCCGATACCTGCCAGTATTTATGGTATTGTCTTGTTGTTCGCGGCATTGGAACTTAAGGTTATCAAGGTGAAACATATAAGGGAAACCAGCAGTTTCCTCATTGCCGTAATGCCAGTGATGTTTATTCCGGCAGCTGTGGGACTCATCGACTCATGGCATTCTATTGCCAGTGCATGGTTGCAGTATATTGTTGTGACTGTTGTCAGTACTTTTGTGGTGATGGCTGTTTCTGGATGGTTCACTCAGTTTGTTATCAAAAGAGGAAAGGAGGCAAAAAAATGATTTCCTTGTTTCAGGATTCTGTCTTTTTTGGTGTTTTGATCAGTTTGGCTGCTTACGCCATCGGATTGCTTTTGAAGATTAAGACAGGATGGTCTTTGATGAATCCGTTGCTGATTTCCATCATTTTGGTTATTTGTACCTTGCTGATTACGGGAGTAGATTATAAGACTTACAATGCGGGTGCCAATATCATCAGTTATCTGCTTACCCCGGCTACCATCTGTCTGGCAGTTCCGCTTTATCAGCAGGTAGAATTGCTGAAGAAGAATTACCGTGCTGTGCTCATTGGTATCTTGTCGGGTGTCTTGGCAAGTCTCTGCTCTGTACTTCTTCTGGCTTTGGTGTTCCACTTCGACCATGCAGCCTATGTTACATTCTTGCCAAAATCCATCACCACAGCCATCGGTATTGGTGTTTCTGAGGAATTGGGTGGTCATGTTTCTGTAACGGTTGTCGTAATCATCATTACAGGTGTGATAGGCAATATCTTTGCAGAGAAGTTTCTCAAGCTGCTTTGTATCAAGGAACCTATTGCCAAGGGTATTGCCATCGGTTGTTCTGCTCACGCCTTGGGTACGGCTAAAGCTATGGAGATGGGTACTATTGAAGGTGCAATGAGTAGCTTGTCTATCGTGGTTTGTGGTGTGATGACCGTAATAGGTTCTTCTATCTTTGCTATGTTTATGTAGCAGGATATTGGTTTTCTTGGAAAACTGCTAACCTGAGAATGGTTAGAGTAATACAATATTTAATCCCTTTTTCCGTTCTATAAATATGAAACGGAAAAAGGGATTTTTTTATAATATCATTATCGCTTGTATGGCTTCTGTAGCGATGGCTGGTTGTGCTGATGAGGAGAGCTTTTCTTCGTCACGTTCTCACTTGCTTGCGTTTTCTGCAGATACAGTAAGCCTGGATACTACGTTCTCGAATGTGCCTACACCTACTCGAAGCTTTTGGGTGTATAATCGTTCGGGAAAGTCGCTGCGTTGTTCTACTGTCAGACTGGAAAATGGTAACCAGACTGGATTTCGGGTGAATGTGGATGGTTCGTTCCTAGGATCGACTGCCGGCTATCAGACTCAGGATATAGAGGTGAGAAAGGGCGATAGTATTCGTGTTTTCGTAGAACTTACTTCGCATCAGCAATATCAGAATTCACCTCAGTTGGTGGAGGATAATCTGCTCTTTACATTGGAAAGTGGGGTGCTGCAGAAAGTAAACTTAAAAGCTTACTCCTGGGATGCTGTTTTATGCAAAAATCTTCGAATCAGGAAAGATACTACGATCCAGTGCAACCGCCCTATTGTTGTATATGGCGGAATGGTTGTTGATAGTCTCGTAACGCTATCTGTTGGGCCTGGTACGCATTTCTATTTTCATGAGAATGCCGAACTTGATGTTTATGGTTCGTTGCGTATCTTGGGAGAGAAAGATAATGAGGTGGTGATGCGGGGAGATCGTATGGATAATATGTTCGACTATCTTCCTTATGATCGGACGCCTGGTCGGTGGCAAGGTATTCATTTCATGTCTTCTTCATCGGATAATGTCATCAGCTATGCTGACATCCACAGTGCTTATCACGGTATTAGGATAGAACCTTGTTCGGATGTCACTCGTCAGAAGCTTCTTTTACGGCATTCTACCATTCATAATTGCCAGGGGTATGGTCTTGCCGTTGATTCGGCTAAGGTGCAGTTGTATAATTGCCAGTTATCCAACACTTTGAATCATACGCTTTATGTAAAGGGTGGTGATGTGGAAGTGAACGGATGTACCATAGCTCAGTTCTATCCTTTTGATGGGCGTCGTGCCACAGCTATAGGTATTGTTCCTCCAATTCTAAACTTGAAGGTCGTGAATTCTATAGTTACAGGATACCATGATGATGAGGTGGTATGGACTTCACCGAAGAACGATGAAGAATGTAATTTCTGCTTCGATCATTGTGTACTTCGTACAGAAAAGATGAATACTGAAGATAGTTTGAAGTTTACGAATGTCGTGTATGAGAATTTAAAGGATACGACTCAGTTTGGGGAGAAACATTTCCGATTATTTGATACGGATAATTTGAAGTATGATTTCAGGCTTCGCAAGGAATCGGCTGCCATAGGAGTGGCTGATACAGCTACTTCATTGCCAACTGATCGACGGGGCATTCTTCGTGATGATAAACCGGATGCGGGCTGTTATGAGTTTGATGAATAACATAAAACAGAAAAATAACATAAAAGGCACGAATTCCTGGGGGATTCGTGCCTTTTTATATGTATTGTATGAATACTAATCTGAAGAAATAATCCAAAATCTTATTCTTTCATATTGGCATCTACAAATGAGAATGGAAGCAAGTCCTTGATGCTGTGGAAGCGATAGGTGTAGTTCTCTCCGTAGAGCAAGATGCGAACGGGTTGCTGATATCGGTCTTCCATCTCTAGTATTACCTGCCTGCATGCGCCACATGGGGAGATCGGGCTTTTGAGGAAGCCATTCTCGTTGCGGGCAGCTATGGCCAGAGTCGTGATAGCTTGCTCTGGATAGTTGCTTTGGGCTCCGAAGATGGCACTGCGTTCAGCGCAGAGACCGGATGGAAAGGCTGCATTTTCCTGATTGGCTCCAATTACGATTCTGCCATCAGCCAACAGGCAGGCTGCACCTACATGAAAGTGGCTGTAGTTGGCATAAGAATTATTGGTGGCCTCCATGGCTTTCTTTACCAATTGCTGCTCAATGTCGCTCAGTTCATCTAACTGAGCTACCTGATACTGGATGTTTAAGGTTTGCTCTTTCATAAGCGATTGGTGTTTATTTCATTAATAATAATGTTCTTGGATAATGGGAGCTTGGGGCTCCTGAATCTTCTCCATCTATTTGGTGTAAAAGTCGATGATGTCTTGTAGAGCTTTCTTGCATACTATGCAGAACTCTGGGGTCTCGTTGATGCGCATACGGCAATCTTGTACGCCGCGATACACTCCCTTTGGACTATAGCCTGCACCTTCAAAAACACCAACTTTGCTTACAGCCTCTTTCTCCTTTTTAGAAAGTGGGGTAGGAATCTTTGTACCCTTCTTGATCATATTTTCCCATTTTCCGTGAAAGTTTGCTAATGTGGTGATATTTTTTTCCCATGGCTCAACATCATGAGGATACATCGGTACCTGCTCGCTCTCATAGGCATATTCGTCAGCAAGTCCGGCAAAAGAATGACCGAATTCATGCACTACAACAGGCTTAAACCATTTCTGGTGACAGGTGGTGAGATTGTAGGAATTAAGGATTCCGCCTCCACCATATCTTGTAGAATTAACCAATACGATGATATGTTCGTATGGGGTGCCTGCCAGACAGTCGTGCAGGTCTTTGAGATGAAGTGTGGTGAGGTATCTCTCACTATAGAATGTGTCAAAATGTGAACTTAAAGCAGTTTTCTTCCATATATCCTTGCCAGGTTCGCTTGTGCCACTTTCAAGAGAAGCTGATTTTACTGCAACTACATTGAATCTGTCTCTCATGCTCTTGAAAGGTTCGTGATTAAAAATGGCTTCGTTTGCTTCTTTTGCATCCTGAAGGAATATTGGCATTTCCTCTTCCGTATAACCTTCTGCTACGTAGGCGATGTGGATACAGCGGGTTGTATCAGCTGCTTGCTGCAAGGTCTCGTATGGCGTTGGTTTTTCGCCCTTGTGGTGAATCAGAATGTCGCTTGGTGCAACTTGGTGAGTGAGAGAGGTCATGATCTCACGACGGTTGTTGCGCAAGTCGAGTGTCACATCAATAGTGTCCTTAGGCATCGGTACGAGGAATACATTCTCGAAACTCTTGGTGTTGCCGGCAGACTCTGGCTCTGAGAGCCATTCCTGAAACAGGGTAGAGAATGAGTTACGATAAATAACCTTACCTGTGCGATGATCTTTAACTGTAATCTGACCATTGCCTTCTACTGGTAGCTCACTGAGTCGCTGTTTCTTTCCATACCATCGAGGCATTACGTTCAGCTCATCTACAGCTATCATCTGCTGGGTTTTGTTGCCGGCAAAAGTATAGTCTATTCTCAAAGTCTTGTCAACGAAATAGTCGTCGAAATTCTGTGCTTGCATATCACTTGGCAACATCATTATTGCCAGAGCTGCTAGAGATAAAATGTTCTTTTTCATTTCTTATCTTGTATTTTTTTGTTTTCTATTTATATAGTATGGTAATGATAGCCTTTTGGGGGCGATGAATGAGTTTTTATACTGCGAGTGATTATCTCACTCGCAGTCTGTCTCCAACCTTGACCTGGTAGCTAGGATCGAGCTTGTTCATCTTGTAGAGGTACTTGATGCGGATTCCGTATCTTTGTGAGATGGTGTACATACTTTCTCCCGGTTGCACGATATGAGGACGTTTCTTGTACTGCTTTGGAGCCTTCTTGCACTTTTTCTTCAAGTAGATAATATCCCCCTTGTGCAATACCGTATGTTTGTCGCGCTCGTTATATCTTGCAAGTTTACGCCAGCTGATTTCTACTTCCTTGCCCAGTGTCTTGAAGGTGTCACCTTCTCTGGCTATCAGGTAATAGTTGTCATTGAACTTCTGAATAGGGTGCAATATGCCTTGTGCATTGACGGGTTGGTCTGTGCCGCTATGTGTTGCCATAAATCGATCATATCGCTTTGCTTTGTCATAATCGAAAAGTTTATAGAGTTCAATGATTTGTATCAGTTTGTTGGCATATTGTGGATTTGTTGCATATCCGCATTGTTTCAAACCTCTAGCCCAGCCTTTGTAATCGCGCTGGTTAAGTTCAAACAGGCGGGCATAGCGCGGTTGCCTTGCCAGAAATTTGCTATGATCCTCATAGCTATCTCTGGCATCTTGATATACTCGGAAACATTCGCCTCTGGCATCGTCATCGTGGTATTGGGTTGGACCAGCCCAGTTGTGGCATTTGATGCCAAAATGGTTGTTACCTTGTAAGACCAGTACACTCTTGCCTGCTGCACTCTCAAAGAGTCCCTGTGCCAAGGTGATACTGGCTGGTATACGATAGCGAAGCATCTGCTCGATGGCGAGATCCTTATACTGATTGATATATGTCTGGTAGGTCTGATTCCATTTCATCTGTGCTTGAGATGGAGTACAGATGAGTAAAAGAATACCTATTATATATGTTTTTATTCTATTCATAGTGCAAAAATAACAAAAAAAACGGATAAGCGATACTTAATTTAAGAATTTTTACTAACTTTGCACTGAAATTATAAAAATATGAAAAGTAAACGAGTAAAAATAGTGATAGCGTTGGGTTCTAATGTTGATCAGGAGGCTCATATTCTGAAAGCAAAGAAATGGCTTGAGGCTACTTTCGAAGATATGACTTTTGGTACTTCGCTTTGGACGGAGCCTATCGGGTTGTCATCAGATAAATTCCTAAATACTCTAGGAGTTGGCTATACTAATGTCAATATGGAACGAACCTTATTGGCAATTAAAAACATAGAGCGTAAATGCGGAAGGAGGGTTGCTGAAAGTAGAAAGGGGATTATTGCTGTAGATATTGATTTGTTGCTTTTTGATTCAGAACGCCTGCATGAAACGGATTGGAACAGAGGTTATGTGAAAAATCTACTCCAACAATTGGGTGTATCTATAGATTGAATATATAGTTCAAAAAGTAATATCCTATCCCGGGCTTTAAAATTTTAAAGCTCAGGATTCGGATTGTCCTTAGTGAGGTGAAGTTCTACTACTTCGCCTAGAGCCAGGGATTTTTGTACATTGATAATACGCTGGTTGCTGCTGCCACGGAAGAAAAGATCTTCGTCTCGGAGGTCTTTTATGAATGGGCCATCTACCAATACATCTATTAATTTCAATAATTCCAGTTGTTTTGGATTCTTCAGTAGGTTCTCGTATCTATAACCTGTGAAACACCAGATGTCTTTATCACTTTCTGTCCGAATGGCGCGAGCCAGCTCGGCAAAACCATCTGCCTGATACATTGGATCACCTCCAGAGAAGGTAACGTTGGCGAAAGGGTCTTCCAGTATTTCTTTCATAATGTCCTCTGTTGAGGTCATTATGCCATGATTGATGTCCCAGGATTGAGGATTATGGCAGCCGGCACAATGGTTAGGACAGCCGGCACAATAGATAGAGGTCCGGAATCCCGGACCATCTACCATTGTGTCATGCACTATACTTAAAATACTAATCATTTGTCTTATTTTTGTGGGGTGTCTATGTGGGTGACACGATCGTGAAGTTCTGCAAGCTTACCACTGTTCCAACGGTCGGTTGTTCCCACCAAATAACCTGTGATGCGCTGTAGCTTATCTATGTGATGGCTGCCGCACTTAGGACAGACTTCGAGGTTGGCATCCGCATTCTCGTATCCGCAGTCGAGACAGCGGTTGCGATTGTGGTTTACTGAACCATAGCCCATATTGTATTTGTCCATCATATCTACTACGCTTGAGATGACTGCTGGATTGTGAGTAGCATCACCATCAATTTCTACATAGAAGATGTGACCACCACGGGTTAAATTGTGATATGGTGCCTCAATCTGTGCTTTTTTGAGGGCCGTACACTTATAGTAAACTGGTACGTGGTTACTATTGGTATAGTAGTCACGATCGGTAACTCCAGGAATAATGCCAAACTGCTTGCGGTCCTTTTTGGTAAACTTACCGCTCAAGCCTTCTGCTGGCGTAGCCAGGATGGAGTAGTTGTGGTGGTACTGATCGCTGAACTCGTTAGCTCGGTCACGCATATAAGTAATAATCTTCAAGCCTAAATTCTGTGCTTCTTCACTTTCACCATGGTGGTGACCGATGAGTGCTACGAGGCATTCTGCAAGTCCGATGAAACCAATACCCAGTGTTCCATGATTGATTACGCTCTCGATAGTTTCTTCTGGCTTCAAGTCTTCTGCTCCTACCCAAAGATATTTCATCAACAATGGGAACTGTTTTGCCATTGCAGTTTTTTGGAACTGGAAGCGCTCATCGAGCTGTTTGGCGGTTATGTCGAGGATGTTGTCCAGTTTTGCAAAGAACATATCAATACGCTGTTGCTTGTTCTCAATACCCATACATTCGATGGCAAGCTTCACGATATTGATAGTTGAAAAGCTCAAATTTCCACGTGCAATACTGGTCTTCTCGCCCCAACGGTCTTCGAATACACGGGTACGGCAACCCATAGTAGCGATTTCCCACTTGTAACGCTCTGGATCATCAGCGCGCCATTTCTCATTCTGGTTGAATGTGGCATCGAGATTCAGGAAGTTAGGGAAGAAACGACGGGCGGTTACCTTGCAAGCCAACTGATAGAGGTCATAGTTTCGATCCTCCTTCAGGTAGTTAACGCCACGCTTCTTCTTCCAGATCTGGATAGGGAAGATAGCTGTTTCTCCATTTCCTACACCTTCGTATGTACTGAGCAGAATCTCTCGCATAATACAACGACCTTCAGCACTTGTATCTGTACCATAATTGATAGAAGAAAATACAACCTGATTACCGCCACGAGAGTGGATTGTGTTCATATTGTGAATGAATGCCTCCATTGCCTGATGTACTCTGTTTACTGTCTTGTTGATGGCATGCTGCTCCAGGCGCTCTTTACCTTCCAAGCCTGTCAGGTCTTTCACTAAATAGTCGTCAATATCAATATTGTAGAGGTCGCTGAGATCTTCTCCTGTTAGTTTTTCCAGATTTTTCACCTCTTCCTGGTAAGACATACGTACGTATGGGGCCAGGTAGAAGTCGAAGGCAGGAATTGCCTGACCTCCATGCATCTCGTTCTGGCAAGTCTCTAGAGAGATACATGCTAATACGGCTGCAGTTTCGATACGCTTAGCAGGACGGCTAGAGCCATGGCCTGCAGTGAATCCATGCTTGAGAATTACGTCCAATGGGTGCTGAACACAAGTCAAACTCTTGGTTGGATAATAGTCTTTATCGTGGATGTGGATGTAGTTATGTGTAACGGCGTCGCGTACCTCCTGGGAAAGGAGATAATCGTCAACGAATGGTTTAGTGGTTTCTGAAGCAAATTTCATCATCATGCCAGCTGGAGTGTCAGCATTCATATTGGCGTTTTCACGGGTGATGTCATTGTTCTTTGCATTGACAATACTCATGAAAACGTCACGGGTCTTAGCTTTTCTGGCAATGTTTCTCTGGTTACGATAGGCAATATATTTCTGAGCAACATCTTTGCGGGCACTCTTCATGAGTTCCAGCTCGATGGCATCCTGGATGGCTTCTACGCTCATCTGGCTCTTGCCGCGATATGCGATGTGGTCAGTGATTTGCTCTATTAAAGAGGAGTCTTCCCCCTTATCGGTATGTAACATGGCTTTGCGTATGGCAGCCATGATTTTTTGCTCGTTGAAACCAACGATGCGTCCGTCACGTTTAACTACAGTTTGAATCATTTCTTGTGTTACTTTTATAATTGATATTTAAATTGCTTGATACTAAGTCTTTATACTTGAAGGTGGCTATAAATACCATCTTTTCGACAATGCAAAGATAAGAATTTAAAATGAAAGTTGTACGTTTTGGACAACTTTTCTTGTGTTAAAAAACATTAAGTCGCTGAGTATCAGATGTTTGAAAAATCGTTTTGGGAAACTTGTTCTAAGAGCGGTTTCCCAAAATGATTAATCTGTTCAGTTTCAGCGCATTGTGGTGTTGTGCCTTTTATGTAGCTTGGTGTTGTGGTGTTGTGCGCCGTTTTGTAACTTGCTCCTTCTTGATATGAAGGTATGGTTTGACCCTGCTTTTAAGATAATTCGGTCTTGTTTTTATAGTCTAGTGCAGCACCTATGGCAGTGCAGAATTCTGAATATTTAGGGATTCTGAATCTTACACCATAGAGTTTTTCCATAGCAGGGAATACTTCTCTGCATTGTGGTAAAAGTGTCAGGTTGCCTATCATAACAAAATCTTTGATGCCTGATTCTAGGGAGGAGAGTATGGTTGCTGAGCCGATGCTCTGTAATACCATCCATATAAGCCCCATTGCTATGTCTTCACGGGAGGCGTTGGCTTTGGCATTACTGAAGAGCGATGCTGTTGCGTTCATAGGAAGTCCAGGTAGAGGTTTTGCACTGATGTCTCCTATTAGCAGATTGATTTTTGATACATCACCGTTTTTGGCCAGGTTTACAATCTGCTTGATATCATCGGTCTTGAGCATAATTCGACTCAGGCCTGCTAGTGTTCCTCCACCAATACCAATGCCGCCGATGTGTTTGATCTCTTTGCCGTCGCACTTTACGAGGGAGGTTCCTGTGCCCATACTTACCACAATCATACGCTCAAGCTTGCTTTCGTATCGTGCACCGAGTCCATCAGCAACAAACTCTTCGCTCTTCGATGTAGGCAGACCATAGATTCGTTCATCAATGTAAGCAGAACCTACACCGGTGAGCATAACTTGTTCTACCTCGTCGAGGCTAATTTTGTTGTCGTGTAAATATTTGCCAAAAGCTCCATATAAGGAGGTGATAGGGTCGGTGGCCTTGATGCGAATAGGGCTGATAACCATCCCGCTCTCGTCTATTCCTACTATCTTTGTAGTAGAAATGCCGACATCTATTCCAATAACTATCTTTTTCATGGGTGCAAAGTTACGGTAAAAAGAAGACACTGCAAAATAAAAACGAGTTTATTTTGCAGTGCCGATATTTAATACTTCTTAAAATATCTTTTTTACATAAAGCCAAGACGGCAGAATGTGATGAGTACAGCATAGCCGATTACCATACTTAGTACGCCCACGGTAAGACCTGCTTTAACCATGTCAGTCTGTTGGATAAGACCGGTGGAGTAGGCAATGGCATTTGGTGGAGTAGAGATTGGAAGCGACATTGCGCAAGAGGCTGCTACTGCTACGCCTATGAGGATAGTTTGGGTTCCTCCTATAGAAGCCAACTTGTCGCCCATTCCTGAACATACTACGGTAAGGATCGGGATGAGCAGGGCGGCAGTTGCTGTATTTGAGATAAAATTACTTAGTATGAAGCAAACTAATCCAGAGATCACCATAATTACTAATGGGTTAAACTCAGCGAATGGGATGCTGTTTACTGCATTTTCTGCTAAGCCGGTTCCATTCATGGCGAGACCGAGAGCAAAACCACCGGCAACCATCCAGATGACGGCCCAATCTATATCTTTCAGGTCGCTGGCTGTTACCACGCCGGTAAAGGCAAAAACGGCAATTGGAAGCATAGCCACAGTGTTGGCATTGACACCTAGTTGCTTGCCACATACCCAAAGAAGGATGGTAAGGAAGAATGTGGCACCTACAACTATAGTACGCCAATTGTGACTTATATTGCCATCGATTTTTAATTCTATAGTCTTTTGTGAGAATGGAAACATCTTGCGGATGATAAACCATGCGCAGAAAAGCATGATGATAACCATCGGAGCCATAATTGCCATCCATTCTCCAAAACCTATTCCGAGGTTCAAGCCTGCGGGGTCATTGAGAACCTTGTAGGCAAAAGCATTAGGAGGAGTTCCGATAGGGGTTCCCATACCACCGAGGTTAGCTCCGATAGGAATGGCCATAGTCAGCGCTACTCTTCCTTTTCCGTTAGCAGGGAGCGACTTGAATACAGGGGTTAGGAAGGTAAGCATCATTGCAGCTGTGGCCGTGTTGGAGATAAACATGGAGAAAATACCGGTGATGAGCATAAAACCCAATAGTACGTTTTCCGAGCGCTTGCCGAATGGGGCAATCAATGTTTTTGCCATCAGTACGTCAAGACCGCTTTTGGTAGCTGCGATGGCTAGTACGAAACCTCCCAGGAAGAGTATGATTGTTGGATCGGCGAAACATGCCATTACACCTTGGTAGTCCAATAGCTTGCCGTACTCTCCCTCTGAACCTTGCATGACGGCAAAAGCCGAATCGGAGACGAAGAATAGCAGTACAAAAATGATAACTACTGAGGTGGCCCAAGCTGGAATTGCTTCTGTGAGCCATAGCATCACTGCCATTACGAATATGGCGATTACACGTTGTTGTACAACAGTGAGACCCTCGATTCCAAAGCTGTCGATGGGTAAGTTCCATACCAGAATTGTGGCTAAGGCTGTGATGAGAAACATCAGAGCTTTCTTTCGATTGAAGTCACCTGTCAATACTTTCTTTACAGTTTCTTGCATTTTCTCTATGTTTTTATGGTTATACTTTTATTGTTAGTGGGGAAGTGTCATATGTAAATGGCGTTCCTTTGCTGCAAAAATACACAATATTTTTGGATTATCAACAAATAATTGAGAAAAACGATAAAAAAATAACCTTTTTCTGCAAAAAAAACGGGAGAAAGTGAACTGCTTTACGTTTTTTTTCTTATATTTGCAGAAAAATAGCGATAGCAGTTATCGTTTTAACCGATTAAAGTTTATTATCATGAGTCAGTCAGTATTATTTTTTATCATCGTTTTGGTGATTGTGTTTGCAGTCATGGTGTCGTCTTACTTTCATAAGCGTCATCATGAGTTTAATATGGGAGATATTGAGAAGGCTGTGCGTGGAGCATATCCCGCAGGAGTGCGTTCTATTACGAAGGACGAACTTGTAAAGGGGGTGAAAAAGCACTTTCATTGTTCTTCTAAGGATGCACATTATATTATAGGTGTGGCAAGACGAAAAAAGTTGGTAGATATTGCAGCTAATCATGTCACCTTGCTTTGATTTGTTTATACGCTTACGAATATATATAATAAGGTGAAGAGTGATTTTTATGAGTTGTAGATGTTTATAACTGTTAAAAATCAAAAGAAAAAGCGATTTTCTTCTCGAAAAATTTGGTGGAATGAAAAATAGTTAGTAC
>ERZ779999.26-NODE-26-length-31689-cov-11.3817_pt1 | contig 31689 bp, 23 predicted proteins | sample MGYA00511932_ERZ779999 | MGnify/ENA primary metagenome ERZ779999 (study PRJEB29588, sample SAMEA2145251) | human gut metagenome | biome: human gut; feature: human-associated habitat; material: faeces | place: Denmark | collected 2008/2010 ...
CAACCTCCTCAATGCGGCTTTGAACGTGAAGATGGCAGAGGAGCAGTTGAAGTGTGCCAAGTTGGCATTCGTGCCTGCCTTGTCTTTCTCTCCTCAGGGAACCATCGCTTCTTGGGACGGCAATGCTGCTACCAAGACTTACAGCTTGCCTGTTACAGCCAGCTGGATGGTTGACCTCTTCGGCAACCTGCTCTCTCAGAAGCGTGGTGCCCAGATGGCTCTGCTCCAGTTGCAGGACTATCAGGTATCTGTAAAGACCAACCTCATCGCCAACATCGCCAACATGTATTATACCTTGTTGATGCTCGACAAGCAGGTGGAGCTGGTTAACAATATGGAAGGATTGACCAAGAATACCTGGGAGACCATGAAGGTGCTGAAGGATACCAAGATTGGTTATCGCGGAACTTCCGTTCAGGCTGCCGAGAGCAACTACTATGCAGTGTTGACTCAGAAGACCGACCTGATGCGTCAGATTCGCGAGACAGAGAACTCCCTGAGTCTTCTCATCGGCGACCAGGCTCATTCTATTGCCCGTGGCAAGCTGGAGAATCAGAGTCTTCCTGCAACATTCTCTACCGGTGTAGGCATCCAGTTGCTCAACAACCGTGCCGATGTTCACGCAGCCGAGATGAATCTGGCTCAGTGCTTCTATGGTATTGAGACTGCCCGCAGCAAGTTCTATCCATCTATCACCATTTCTGGTACAGGTGCATTCACCAACTCCGCTGGTGCAGGCATCGTGAATCCAGGCAAGTGGTTGCTTTCTGCTGTTGGTTCATTGGTTCAGCCAATCTTCCAGAATGGTAGAATCATTGCCGGATTGAAGGTGGCTAAGATGCAGTATGAGCAGGCTTACAACACCTGGCAGAACACCGTGCTGAAGGCAGGTAGCGAGGTGAGCAATGCCCTCGTGCTCTACAACTATTCTGACGAGAAGGGTAAGGTGGAGGCTAAGCGCATCGCCGTACTCGAGAAGAATGTGGAGGATACACGTAAGTTGATGTCAGAGGCTGGCGGTTCTTATCTGGAGGTAATCCAGGCGCAGTCTTCTCTGCTCAACGTACAGCTCTCTAAGGTAGCTGATGACTTCTACAAGATGCAGGCAGTGGTAAACCTCTACTATGCATTGGGTGGAGGAGCTAAGTAATTTATAGTTAATAATTAATAGTTTATAGTTATGGCTAGTATAATAAGTCCAAAGGCAGAGGTTTCTCCAAAGGCTAAGATTGGAGACAACTGCAAGATCTATCCATTCGCCTATATCGAGGACGATGTGGTCATCGGCGACAACTGTATCATCTATCCCTTCGTGAGCATCATGAACGGTACTCGCATGGGTAATAACAATAAGGTGTTCCAGGCAGCCGTTATCGCTGCCCTCCCACAGGATTTCAACTTTACCGGTGAGGAGAGTGAGGTAGTGATTGGCGACAACAATACCATCCGTGAAAACGTGGTTATCAACCGTGGTACTCACAAGGGTGGCAAGACCATTCTGGGCAACAACAACTTCCTGATGGAAGGTGCCCATATCTCTCACGATACCGTAATCGGCAACGGTTGCGTATTCGGTTATGGTACCAAGATTGCAGGCGACTGCGTGATTGGTAACGGTGTCATCTACTCAACATCCGTAGTAGAGAACGCCAAGACTAGAGTAGGCGACTTGGCGATGATTCAGGCAGGTACCACCTTCTCCAAGGATATTCCTCCTTATATCATTGCCGGTGGAAAGCCTGTGAAGTATGCAGGTCCTAACACCATCATCATGGAGGCAGCCGAGGTTACCGAGAAGGTTCGCAAACATATTGCTAATGCCTACCGACTGGTATTCCACGGTCAGACATCCCTCTTCGATGCCATCAACCAGATCAAGGATCAGGTGCCAGATGGTCCGGAGATTCAGAACATCATCCAGTTCCTGGAGAGTTCCCAGAAGGGTGTCATCACTAAGATGTAAAATTTGCTAAGAAGGATTTGGATCCTTCAGTTTGCTATTATGTTTGGTTAAAATTCAAGTCATACCTATTTGAATTTTACTCAGTATCTTGAAAGGGCTGGCCGTGAGGTCGGCCCTTTTTAATGTTTGATAGCATGGTTGATACAACTATCCCTAATAGAAAAAGATTCTATCCCTAATAGAAAAAGATTCTATCCCTAATGGAAAAAGATTCTATCCTTAATAGAAATCTCCGTTCAACGTCGCTGAACGTACATTCAACGTTGCTGAACATACATTCAACGTCGCTGAACGTACATTCAACGTCGCTGAACGGAGATTTTCATTAGGCTTAGCAACAATTTCCTTATGCAGCGATATTCTCTTCCCTTAATAATTAATTGAATAAATGCAAATAAATGCAATTTTATTTTGTTATCTCTTCGTTTATGTGTATCTTTGCAAACAATTTGGGTAATTACGCCCTTTTCTGTCAGAAATAAATAGAATAGAACATGAGAAAGAAACAATATAAGCCTCGCAATCATCGTGGATTGCAGGTTGTTACTTTATGCATCAGCACCGCTATGGTGCTTGTTTTGTTGGGATTGGTCATCTTTTCCGTATTGATGGGAAAAAACCTCTCTTCCTATGTCAAGGAGAACCTGGTGGTACAGGTGATGCTGGAGCAGGATGTTACCAATCCTGAGGGCTTGCAGATGTGTAAGCGCCTGAAGGCACGTCCTTACGTGAAAGGTCTGACCTATATCTCCAAGGAACAGGCTTTGCAGGAGGCTACCCACGATCTGGGTACCAATCCTAGCGAATTTGCCGGTGTGAATCCTTTCCAGCCATCTATCGAAATCACGACACAGGCGGATTATGCCAACAATGATTCCCTGAAGTGGATAGCCAAGGAACTGAAAAGCTACTCGCGCGTGACGGAAGTAAGTTATCAGCACGACCTGATAGAACAGGTGAACAATTCGCTCACCAAGATAAGCATCGGCCTTCTTATCGTAGCCGCCCTGCTTACCTTTATCTCGTTCTCGCTTATCAACAATACGGTGAGACTGGGCATCTATGCCCGCCGATTCTCCATCCATACCATGAAGCTGGTGGGTGCATCCTGGGGCTTCATCCGCAAGCCTTTCATCAAGAGGGCAGTATTGGTGGGTGTAGTTGCGGCTTTGCTTGCTGATGGCTTCCTCGGTGGATGCCTCTATGCCTGGTCGCTTCACGAGCCGGAACTGGTCAATGTGCTCGGCTGGCAGGAGCTTGCCATCACAGGCGGTTCGGTCTTCCTCTTCGGTATCATCATTACGGCTCTCTGTGCCAATATCTCGGTGAACAAGTTCCTCAAGATGAAGGCGGGAGATCTCTACAAAATTTAAACATTACACATTAAACATTATATATAATGGATAAGAAGAATTTAGCATTTGACAAGATGAACTTCATCTTGTTGGCAATTGGTATGGCAATTGTCATCATCGGTTTCCTCCTGATGAGCGGCGCTGGCTCTAACGAGCACTCTTTCGATGCTGATATTTTCAGCACTCGCCGTATTGTAGTGGCACCAACCGTTACCCTGATTGGTTTCCTTTCGATCATCTATGCGGTTATACGTAAGCCTAAGGATGAATAGGGTAAGACTATAAAGTAAATAAACAAGGGAGTAGGCTTTTCAATTCCCTATATATAATAAGGTATAAAAAATAATCAGTAATCAATGAATTGGTTTGAAGCTTTAGTGTTGGGACTCATCCAGGGTCTCACAGAGTATTTGCCTGTAAGTAGTAGTGGTCACTTGGCTATCGGTGCCCATCTTTTTGGCATCAATGGTGAGGATAACTTGACTTTTACCATCATGGTACATGTAGCTACTGTGCTGAGTACATTGGTAATTCTTTGGAAGGAAATAGACTGGATTCTGAAGGGTCTCTTCAAGTTCCAGATGAATGAGGAAACCAAGTATGCCCTCAATATCGTTATCTCTATGATTCCAGTAGGAGTGGTAGGTCTGTTCTTCAAGGAACAGGTAGAGGAAGTGTTCGGTTCTGGCTTGCTCATCGTGGGCATCATGCTTCTCGTAACTGCATGCCTTCTTACCTTCTCTTACTTCGCCAAGCCACGCCAGAAGGAGAATATCTCTCCTCTGCATGCATTCATCATCGGTCTCGGTCAGGCACTTGCAGTATTGCCTGGTCTTTCACGCTCTGGTACTACCATTGCTACCGGTCTTTTGCTGGGTGATAAGAAGGAGAAGATGGCTCAGTTCTCATTCCTTATGGTGATTCCGCCTATCTTGGGTGAGGCATTGCTCGACCTCTTGAAGGGTCTGAAGGGAGAAGAGGCTCTTGGCGGCATCGATGCATTCCCTATGATTGTGGGCTTCGTGGCTGCATTTGTATCTGGCTGCCTGGCTTGTAAGTGGATGATCAATATCGTGAAGAAGGGTAAGTTGGTATATTTCGGTATCTATTGTGCTATTGCAGGTGCCGTTACCATCATCTGTTCAATCATTTAATATATGGATTTTAGAAAAGGAGAAATTATAGCCATCGACAAGCCTTATCGCATGTCGAGCTTTGGAGCACTGGCGCACGTTCGCTATCTGCTCAGCAAGAAACTCGGCTTCAAGGTGAAGATAGGACATGCCGGTACGCTCGATCCCCTTGCTACGGGTGTGTTGGTGCTCTGCACGGGTAAATGTACCAAGCAGATTGAGCAATTGCAGACACATACCAAGGAATATACGGCAACGCTTCAGTTGGGTGCTACCACGGCAAGCTACGATAAGGAGCACAGTGTAAACCATACTTTCCCAACCGAGCACATCACCCGTGAGCTGGTAGAGGAGGTGCTGAAGCAGTTTGTGGGTGAGATTCAGCAGGTCCCACCTACCTATAGTGCCGTGAAGGTGAATGGCGACCGCTCTTATGCCCTGCGCAGAGCAGGCGAGGAGGTGCAGCTGAAGCCTAAGACCGTGCGTGTGGATGAAATCGAACTCACCGATTACAACGATGAGGAGAAGACGGCAAGCATCCGTGTGGTTTGCGGTAAGGGTACTTACATCCGGTCCCTGGCGCGCGACATCGGTCGTGCCCTGGATAGCGGAGCTTACCTCACAGCCCTCCGCCGTACCAAGGCAGGAAGCTTCTCGGTAGAGAACTGCATCGACTTTGACCATTTCCAGGAATGGCTCGATGCACAGGAGATAGAAGACAGCCTTGCCAATAACTAGGCTCGAATTTCGAAAAATGACATTAATAGTAAATCATCTTAAGAAAGGAGATATAATATCACATGAAACTATCACAATTCAACTTTAAGTTGCCAGCTGCTCAGGTGGCACTTTATCCACATAAGACTAAGCGTGTGGTCAAGACTGCTAGTGGTGAACGTACTTTCGAGATTACCCGTCGTGACGAGTCTCGACTGATGGTGCTCCACAAGAAGTCTGAAACCATCGAGATGTACAAGAAGGACGAGAATGGCAAGGATATGGTGGATGCTGATGGCAATCCAGTATTCCTGCAGTTCAAGGATATCGTCAACTACTTCGAAGAGGGTGATACCTTCATCTTCAATGATACGAAGGTATTCCCAGCGCGCCTTTATGGTACCAAGGAGAAGACTGATGCCAAGATTGAGGTGTTCCTGCTCCGTGAGCTGAATGCCGAGATGCGTCTTTGGGATGTGCTGGTAGAGCCTGCGCGCAAGATCCGTATCGGCAACAAGCTGTTCTTTGATGATGTCAACGAGATGGTAGCCGAGGTAATCGATAATACCACCAGCCGTGGCCGTACCCTCCGTTTCCTCTATGATGAGGATGGCAACCACGATGTCTTCAAGCGTTCGCTCTTTGCTTTGGGTGAGGCTCCGCTTCCTCGCTATATCATCGATGCCCGTGAGGATCATCACGCTACAGAGGATGATATGGACGACTTCCAGTGTGTATTTGCAGAGAAGGAGGGTGCCGTAACAGCTCCTGCTACAGGTCTTCATTTCTCTCGTGAGTTGATGAAGCGCTTGGAAATCAACGGCATCAACGAGGCTTACATCACCCTGCATTGCGGATTGGGCAACTTCCACGAGATTGAGGTTGAGGACCTTACCAAGCACAAGATGGATTCTGAGCAGATGATTATCTCTAAGGAAGCTTGCGAACTGGTGAATAAGACCAAGCTGGAAGGTCATCGCGTATGCGCCATCGGTACCAGCGTGATGAAGGCAACAGAAACTGCTGTAGGTACAGACGGAATGATGAAGGAGTTTGATGGATGGACCAATAAGTTCATCTTCCCTCCATACGATTTCGGATTGGCTGACTGTGCTGTTGCCAACTTCTATCATCCAGAGTCAACCTTGATGATGTGTACCGCTGCCTTTGGCGGTTACGACCTGGTGTATGAGGCATACAAGAAGGCTGTGAAGAATGGCTATATGTTTGGTTGCTATGGCGACTCACTGTTGATACTTCCAGACTAAATGGTGGAATAAACAGTTTTTTTGTACATATAGAAGTAATTGATATTCAGTAGATAAACTGAGTTATCCACAGTTTTCGTAAAAGTGTTAATAAGTATGTATAAAGTATATTTAAGCCTTGGCACGAATCTGGGCAACCGGAAGCGTAATATTCGTGAGGCTATCGATAGAATAGGAGAGCAGATTGGCGTGGTAGAGCGCCAGTCTGCTCTTTACGAAACCAAGCCTTGGGGCTATTCTTCTCCCAATGACTTTATCAATTCCTGTGTGATGGTTCTCACCGCTATGGCCCCTCGCCAGGTGTTGGAGGCTACCCAGCGTATAGAGCAGGAGATGGGCAGAACCCTGAAGTCTGTTAATGGGGAATATCACGACCGTATCATCGATATCGACATTCTGATGATAGATGATCTGGTCATTGATGAGCCCGATTTCAAGATTCCTCATCCTCTGATGGAAGAACGCGATTTCGTGATGAAACCGCTGAAAGAGATACTTATGTAATTTGCTATAAGTCAGGCAGAAGGAGAGAACCTTCTGCTTTTTTGTATATATTTCACTTGTTTTAACAATATTATGGGTGTTTTCTCTAGCTTTTTTGTTACTTTTGCACCCGAATTATAAAAAATAGCAGTACTATAGCTTAATGATTCTGCAATTATATAACATAAAATAGTAAATAAATAAAAGTAAAAGACAAAGATAATTGTATTCAGGAGGTATAATTGAATATGAAAGTAAGTAAGTTTATGGCTGTAGCCATTCTGATGTGCCTTTGTGTCCAATCAATGCAAGCACAGCAGATAGGCTTCAAGACTAATGCGCTTTATTGGGCTACTACCACCCCTAATATGGGAATGGAAATGGAAGTAGGCAAGAAGCATACAGCTCAGGTTTTCTTCGGCTTGAATCCTTGGAAGCAAAGTAGCGGTGACCATTCCAGTCTTCGTCATTGGATGGTGATGCCTGAGTATCGCTACTGGTTCAATCAGAACTTCGATGGTTGGTTTATGGGTGTCCATGCCTTGGGTGGCCAATATAATGTGGGAGGCGTGAAGTTTCCTTTCGGATTATTGAAAGGACTGCGCAACCATCGCTATGAAGGTTGGTATGCCGGAGGCGGCATCACAGCCGGAAAACAATGGAATCTTTCTAAGCACTGGAACTTCGAGGCTTCGCTCGGATTGGGCTATATCCATACCCAATACGATAAATTCGAATGTGGTACTTGTGGTGAAAAGCTCAACTCTGCCCATAAGAATTATGTGGGACCCACCAAGGTGGCTCTTTCCCTCATTTATTTGATTCCGGGTAGGGCAGATGAAAAACGCTCTACAGATGCTCCTCAGATCATCGAGACCATTCACCAGCCTAAGCAGAATGTACTGAAGCCGGTGCTTCAGTTGCAGGCTGTCGTTGCCGAGGCTCCAAAGATCCGTCATCTGGATAAGCGCGCCTATATCGACTTCCCGGTCAACAGGATAGAATTGCGTGCTGATTATCGCCGTAATCCGGCACAGTTGGATAGCATCATCACTACCATCAAGGCATTGAAGGCGGATAAGAACCTGCAGGTGATGGGCATCAATATCCATGGTTTTGCTTCGCCGGAAGGTTCGTATAAGCATAATGAGTATCTGGCAAAGAATCGTGCCATTACCCTGACAGAATATGTCCGCAAGATGGTAGAGTTGCCTGACAGCATCTTTGCGGTATCATCTACAGCCGAAGACTGGGATGGATTGTGTGAATATATCAAATCAAGCAACTTGGAGAAAAAGAAGCAGCTTTTTGCGATAGCCCAGGATGAAAAGCTGGATCCAGATGCTCGTGATGCGAAGCTGAAGCAGCAATATCCTGCACAGTATCGCAATTTGCTCACCCTCTGCTATCCGGCTCTCCGCCATAGCGACTACCACATTACTTATAAGGTTAAGCCTTTTGATGTGGAAGAGGCAAAGCAGATCATGAAGACCAAGCCGCAGTTGTTGTCGCTCAATGAGCTGTTTATGGTGGCTCAGACCTATGAGGTAGGTTCCAAGGACTTCAATGAGGTGATGGAGCTGGCAGTCCGCATGTATCCAACGGATGAAACCGCCAACCTGAATGCTGCCATTATCCGTTTGAACAACGGAGATGCCGATGCAGCCAAGCCATATTTGGATAGAGCCGGCGATTCAAAGGAAGCCGATGCTGCAAGAAAGGCGTATGAAATGATGATGATGCAATAGAACGAAAAAGAAATTATAAGTAAAATTAAAACTATAGAATTATGAAGAAATTTACGATGCTTTCATCAGTCCTGGCTTCAGCACTGATGCTGACGGTTGCATCCTGCTCTAGCAGCGATGACATTACAGGTGGTAATGGTAGCGGAAATGCAGAAGGTACAACTTCTTACATTGCTATTAACTTGAATAGTGTAGGGAATGCCCCTACTAGTCGTGCTTATAGCCAGGGAGAGGGTACGTACGATGATGGGGAGAATAAGGAGAATAATATTACCACGGTACGTTTCTACTTCTATAATGCCGATGGTACTTCTTATACGTTACAAACTGCTGGTGAAAATGGTGAAAAAGGTTCTAAAAACTATATTGACTATAATGTAGGTTTAGGCAAAGACACTGGAAATCAGGGTACCACAGTATCTGGAGCTACTTCTGCTGTATTGGTGTTGAATGGTGAGAGCAATGTGGCTCCTGCTGCTATGTTGACTGTAGTGAATCCTGGTGTGAATCCTGAGATGCTTGGCCAAACTACTGCCGATCGTTGGTCAACTATGCGTACGGAAATGAAAGGTCAGAAATTCAACGATGCAACCAATGGCTTTATGATGAGTAATTCTACTTATGAAGATGGTGGCAAGGACTTGTGTACAACTCAGTTGACGGGTAAAACCTTCAGCAGTGCGGCAGATGCTAGAAAAAGTCCTGTAGATGTATTTGTAGAGCGTGTCAATGCAAAGGTACAGACCACTGTTGGCGATGCCAATTTTGTAAAAGTAGCTACAGATGTTGAGCTTGATGGTGTGAATTTCAAAGGTAAATACAAAACAAAGGATCCTGTAGGTAAGCTTGCAACCATACAGTCAGATGGTTCAACTAAGGAAACTGATGTTTATGCTTACATTGATGCCTGGGGACTTGGCGATGAGGATGGTCAGGCTATGCTTTACAAACAGATTGATGCGCAGAATTGGACAGATGCAACACTCGGCTTTTCGGCAACTAATCCTTGGTCTGTAGCTGCTTATCATCGTTGTTTCTGGGGTAAGAGCGTTGCTTTCGGTGGAACTTCTTCAAATCCTCCTGTTAATCATCCTTATAAAAAGATTAATGCAGAATTGGGAACAGCTTTATATACTTTGCCTAATACACCAACAACTTATGAAGAAGGTGCTTTTACTGATCCAATGAAGAGTTATCTGACCAAGATTATGGTCGCAGCACGTCTGGCTTATACCGATGGAGGAAAAGTTCTGCCAGCAGAAATCTGTACTTATAAGGGTCAGAAGTTCTTAGGTAAAGACAATGTAAAGAAAGTCATTGCAAGAGAACTCAGAACATATTTCAAGAAGACTACCTCTGCCGCTGGGGATACTTATACACAGATTGAAACTTCTGATATTGATTTCTCATCAGAGGTTACTAGTACTAGTGGACTTAAGTTGCAGAATTATCAGGTAGTAGCTGACTTGAAATCAGGACTTACAGACCTTTATCAGAAGAAAGGTGGCTCCTACGTGCCAGTTGCAGTCGCAACGGTAAGAGCAGAAATGCAGCAAGCTCCTGTAGATATCAGTAATGTCGGTAGAACCTATTATTATACACCAATCAAGCACTTGGGTAAAGAAAATACTCCAGCAGAATATGGTGTGGTACGTAATCACTCTTATCAGGTGGAAATCACATCAATCAAGGGCTTTGGTACTCCAGTATATAATCCTGATACCGAGATTACACCTGTACTTCCTAGCGATGACAAGACTTATCTTGCAGCAAAGATTAGTGTACTCTCTTGGCGCGTGGTATCCAAGAAGGTAAATTTGGATTCAACAAAATAACAATAAAATTAAACAATGAAGAAGATTATAAATGATATCAAAGAGAAGGGAAGGCTGATGATGCTCTCTTGCTGCACCATCCTCGGTTTGCTGCTCGCATCCTGTGATTATTGGCACGATAGCTATGAGGGATGTGAGGAACTGCTGAAGACTCATCTGAAGGTGCAGTTCATCTACGATATGAACATGAAGTTTGCCGACGCTTTCCCTCATGAGGTGAAGAACGTCACACTTTATGCCTTCGACCAGCAGGGAAAATTGGCTTATGTCAAAACCGAGGCTGCCGAGAAGATTATCGCCGAAGAGGGTATGAACATCGACGACCTGACTCCTGGTGTCTATGATCTTCTTGTATGGGCACAGGGCGAAGAGCGTTATGCTGGCTCCTATACTTTTGGGCAGGCAAGCGTAGGCTCTTCAGCCTGTGATGTGCTCAAAGCTACGGTGAATCGTGCCGATAAGGGAATCATCGACCATGATTTGACTCCGCTCTTCCATGGACAGTTGGCTAAAGCCAATCTCACTAAGATGGAGAAGGGGGGAACGAGAACCGTCAAGGTTTCGCTTACCAAGAACACCAATCATTTCAAGGTGGTTTTGCAAAACCTGTCGGGAGCAAATCTTAATGCCGATGACTTCATCTTCCAGATTACCGATAACAATGGTAAGATGGATTATGACAACAGTTTGCTGGAGGATGAGATGCTTACCTATAACGCCTGGTCAGCTTACTCCGGTACAGCCGGTGTCAGTTCAGGTACCGGCGAGCAGACTTCTGTGGCATGTGCCATCGCAGAATTGACAACCAACCGATTGGTGCAAGGTCATGATATGCGTCTGCGTGTATATAGCAAAGCTACGGGTGCAAGCATTATCAATATTCCATTGATAGATTATGCCCTGATGGTGAAAGGTAATTATAACAAGAGTATGAGCGATCAGGAATATCTGGATAGACAGGATTCCTACGACCTTGTATTCTTCATCGACGAAAATCACAAATGGCAGTCAGCCTCAGTCATCATCAACTCATGGAGAGTGGTGCTGAGCAAGGCTGATATGTAAAAAGTGCAAGGCTGACATATAATAAGTAGAAGTTAGAAAATAAAAGTTAGGAGTTTTCCTGATTATAATATTGAATCATGATGTATGAGATGAAAGGAATAAGATATGCAGAGGGACTGCTCAAGTTCCTCTTGGCTACTGCTATGGCTTGGCTGGGCTGTATTGCTTTGGTCTCATGCGACCAGGGAGATACAGAATCAGAGAATGCCGAAGCCCATATCACGCTTACCCTTTGCATGAAAGGTACGGATACCGATAACAATACAAGAATAGGGCAGTCGGGAGGGAAGCAGATTGCTTCGAGAGGTGAAGAAGGTGAGACTGAATATCCGGGAACGAAGATGGAAAACAGTATCGACTTTAGCAGATTCCACGTCGTTTTCTATCAGACAAATCAGCAAATGGCGGGAATCCTGCAAAACATGGTGCTCATTCATGAAGGCGGTAATATCTACCGGTTGACCGGATCTTTGCCTGTGAGCAATAAGGTACTTGTGGGCAATCATTTTGAAGGAAAAATGGTGGTTTATGCAAATTTCGATATGAGTTCGGAAGACTTGCAGAAAGACTACAACCATACGGATATCGCCCAGAAGGCGTTTGATTACGAAGCAAATCCTAAGTATCTGCCCATGTGGGGCGTCCAGAATGTTAACTTTACACTTGCTGCCGGCAAGCGTCAGGATTTCTCGGATATCGACCTGCTGAGGGCGGTAGCCAAGGTAAAGGTGTATCTGAGTAACGATATGAAGAAAAATGGATGGAGCATACATAGTATGCATCTCTTCAACTATAATAATAAGGGCTATTGTATGCCTGGTAAATATACTGATTGTGAACAGACTGCATCGCTTACTCACGAGGAGTTTGAGCATTTCTATGATTCAAAACAAACTGGTGGCATTACGATGACAGATGATGTTCCTATCTATCTGCCTGAATATCAGAATAAAGGTAAGGAAGATGCGGATAAATGTGTCATCAAGTTGAAGCTTAATTATAAAGGAAACGTTGAACGGGATGATTCCGGAAACGAAAAGGAATATACCCTGCGTTTCATTGATTATACAGACACTGGAGCGGAAGGTACAACCATCAATGATATCGTGCGCGACCATTATTATATCTTCGAGGTGTATAAGGGCAGCAATGGTCAGAATCTCGTGAAACTGACGGTGAGGAAATGGAATGTACGTGATCACGAGGAAATCGTAATGTAACTTCTATAAATAATAAATAAAGTATTAATAAGAAAATATAAATCAAGCAATTGATTGTTGGCTTTTCAAAACATGGCAAAGATATACTATTATATATGTATTTGGGCAGTATGCTTGCTGGCGGCTTGTTCTGCCGGTGATGATGCAACTTCCTTTCCCGGTCAGGCTGATGCCGAGAACCGGGTAGGGGTGACGTTGCAGCTGTCTGCCTTATCTTCCCAGACTTCGCAGTCTTCCCGGTCTTCTCTGACCAGGGCGGGTTGGGAGACGGATACCGAAGCTTGGCCTGGAGAAATGATGAAAAGCTGGTTTGTGGTGGTGGTACAGAATGGAATGATAGAGAAGATTATCACTTCCGATTTGAAATCTGATGTTACTGAGGTAGAGAAAGACCAGGTCTTTGTGGAGCTGAAAAAGGGCGAGACAACCTTCTATTCTTTTGCCAATATCAAGCCTGAAGAGATTGGGTTGAATGCCAGCACATCTGTTGGGCAACCGCTGCCTGCTGATTTTGATGAAAAGACTTATCGGATGGATGGAAACAGTAAACTCTTCCATCTGTCGATGACGTCTGACTTTCAGAACGGTTATCCGATGAGTAATAAGCAGACAGTGGATGTGGTTGATAATCAGCAAGTCATCAATCTGGAGGTTATCCGTATGGTGGCTAAGGTACAGCTTTCAATTACCAATGCCACCGATCATGACATTGTCTTGAAGAGCATCACCCTCTCGGATGTCACCCTGAACGGTAATCCGAATGTCAAGCTTTTGCCAAATGTGGATTCGAATAATCAATTGAAGGGTGTGAATTTAGTTGATGGTGTGCCAAAGGGAACTATCACGCTGAAGGCTGACGAAAACAACAATGGTATAACCATAGGGGAAGGAGCTATGCAAAAGGCTTATTTCTATATGAACGAGAGTTTGGTAGATAAGGAAGATGGTGGCAACCGGTATTTTATCCTTTCGCTTACTACGTTAGATGCGACTACGGGCACTACCAGTAACCATCGTTATGCCATGCTATCATGGAATGAAATCCGGCGCAATGATTATCTGAAGATTCCTATCAAGCTGGAGGATTATCAGATTAGATGGAAGGTGGAGGCATTCTCGCCAATCGGTGTGTTGCCGAAGGTAAAGGATGATGGTAAAAACCTTTCGCTTGACTTCGGTTATTATGGAGAGTTTCATATCAAGCCCGAGGTCATCAAGTTGAGCCGTACTGGTTCTCAGACCCTGTCAGTGAGTGAATGGCAGATGGAAACGGATGCAACAGATTCTGAAGGCTGGAAGCTGCAGGAGCAGTATCCGCAGGGAGAAGATGGTGTAAACATCTTCGATAGCTCGCCAGCCTGGATACCATCCGCTTACCGCCTGGAAGGAGAAATGGGCAACCGTACCGGTTCTGCCATTTATACAATGAAGATCAAGGTGAAGGAACAGAATGGCTTGGGTGCGTATCCTATCATCTCCCGCAAGGTTCGCTTTACAATGAAGCAAATGGACCTGACCCGTGCAGGAAAGAATACTGAAAAAATAGTATTAAATACAAAGACTTTTGGCTATGAAAGGAAATAGTTTATTTTCAAAATACATATTGTTCATCCTGGGCATTATCTCTTTGATGCCTAGGATGGCTTATTCCCAGACCTTCACGCATTATGAAGGTATCGCCAACAAGAAAGGCGATTATAATTGGAATGGTACACAGAAATGTCACGAATTCACTTATTATTATTATGTTAACAAGGGGGAGACAGGACTGGAGCTTACACTCCCTTTTGCCGACGGTATGTCTGACTTGGAACCAAGAGGTTACTATCGTTGGTATGATTGGAAGACTGATGCCGCATCTTCGCGCCTGACTAAGGTGGGTTCTAAACTCTATCGCTTTGATGATGGAAAAGGACTTTATGCTGTTTGCCTTACAGATAAAAAACTATCTCAGGGTTTGGTGGGTGTAACCTATTCTGCACCTTCGGGGACTGATTATGATTCTTGGGAGGCTGACACCATAGCCTGTGATGTGAGTAGATACCATAAAGGTATCACGGTGGAATGGTGGGGAGGAACCCATTTCGACCAAGAACCAACCCTTTCTATCCGATATAAGTTTGTTATCCGGAAGGCATCATGGATAGCCGACCAGCTTAGAAGAGCTGTTGTTGATTCCCATACGGGTACACGTACTTTTGAGGATAATCAGGATGTAACTATTGGTATTAACAACAATGGGAAAAGCGAGGCCAACCTTCGCTTGAACTACAACAATCTAAACCGATATTATTTCTATCCGCTAACCACTCAGGCTTTCAACAATAAACATATTTATTATCAGTCGGGTAAACAGGCTGAGAACAAGTTTGAAGAGAGTGATTTCAGCAAAACGCTTGTTAAGGCTACTGCTGTAAAGTGGAGAATTTATGATGAGACGAATACTTATTATTGTGATGTTGATCCCGAAGATAAGCCGCGATTTGTAAAAATCAGTCCCTATAAGTTAAATGATAGTGATTGGACTCATATACCTACAGGTCAGAAGGTAAGACCGGGTTCTTCTCAGCAGCTTCCTAAATTCAAGACGATGAGCCGCTTCAATGTGGTTGCTTATCTGGGAGCAAGTAGCGGGGGGAACCAGTGGTGCCCTGTGGCAAACTTCAGCTGTCGTTTTACTGAGGAATATCCGATGCTTTTTGATGATTTGAATACCGGTGCCCCTACTCGTACCCTCTCTTACATAGAAGATCATTATGTAAAAGTTACCGAGCCGATTTCGTTTGATAATCTGTCGGCTGGAATGGACTACGATGCGCCAACCAAAGAAAACAATGTAGCTTCTAAGCCAAGTAAATGGGAATTGCGCCATTATGGTTTCGTTTATAAGGATTTGGCAGGTTATTCAAATATTCCCGGTAGGTGGTCGTTTAAAGATTATGCGCCGGTTCATGGTGAATATGGAGTTTACAAGACTGCTGGTGTAAGCGGTATCTCCACTTCAAGCGAAGGATATAATTGGTGGTATGGTGACAACATAAATCTCTATGACAGAACCTATGGATTGACTACCGGTAAACAGGCGGGCTATTTCCTTTATGTGGATGCCTCGGATGAGAGCCGAGAGATTGCCAGTGCCGAGTTTACTGCCAATCTGTGTAGTGGTACAACCTTTATCGTGAGTGCGGCAATAGCAGACCTGACGCTTAGTGGGCAAACTGCTCCACAGGTTATGTTCAAGCTTTATGGTGACAATGGCGACCGAGTGGTAAGGCAGGAAAACTTAATCCATTCTTTTGCCAGTTGCGACATGAAGACGGTGGTGAATAATTATCAGTACGGCAAGTGGTATCAGGTTTATGCCAAGGTTACCTTGCGGGATAGTGAGAATCTGCGTAAGTTTCATAAGTTCCTCGTCACGGTGGACAACTATTGTCCTTCTACAGCCGGTGCCGACTATGCCGTTGATGATATCCGCTTTTATCAGAAGCGTGCTATTGTTGATGTCATCCAGAATCAGCCTGTATGCGATGATGTAGCATCGGCTGCTTCCGTGAAGTTGAAATTACGTGCGGTATATGAAAGCTTGCAATCTCGCGCCTTTGTAGATCGTGATGGAAAGAGTAAGGTTTACTATCGCTTCGTGGATGAAAAGGGTGAACCGGTTGACCTTGACTATGGTAATGGTGGAAAGAAATATGGAGAATGTGATTTCCATTATAATCAGAAAGACTTGCAGGCTGGTGAAACTGAGACAGTGAACGGTGAAACCTATTATATTCTGGTAGATAAGGCTTTCAAATTACCGTTAGGTAAGAAACTCTATGTGTCTTTAAGCTTTGACAATCCTGATGATGACAGCATGTGGGGAAACCGAAACGTGGTGTGCTCCAGCTACAGTGAATTGTTTGAAATGATGAAGCAGACGGTGATGATTCGTGATGCCGAGAGTAAGGTGATTGCTGATTATCGAGTAAGCTGCGACCGGACGAATGCGGATGTCACCATGAATGCAGACCTGCATACCACCGACCCATACGTGGGTGGAGGTATCACCATTACTGGTGTGAAATATGATTGGTTCATCGGTAGTAAGGAGGAGTTCAATAAGACTCATCTCCTGGAGGCTCTCCATGCTTTCCGTGATAAGAATAGTACAGGTACTTATCCTTGGGATGTGCAGAATTCGGGAATCAGTGAAGATTATAAGGCAGAAATAAAAAAGTATATCGACAATGGTAAATTGATTTTGGCTGCAACCTCTCAGCTGAAGAAGACTTTCGAGTTTGGTACGCATACACTCTGTTTGTTGCCTATCACCAAGAAGGGAAATATCATCACCATCAACAATGTGGATTACCAGATTTGTCCTGATCCTATCGAATATAAATTCCGGGTGCTGAAGGATGGACCTCGTATCAATCTTGGTTTCGTTGATGGAAAATATCCTAACGACCAGCGCATTGTGCGCATCGGATTGCCGCAACTCAAGGACATGCAGCAGAAAAAGAAGTTCCTGCAGATACCAATCTGCAGTACCGAATCTTTGAGTAATTCTCATGGTTCTGTTTCTTTTGAGTTTAATACGGATGATCGTGTTAAAGTGCTGATGGACGGCACCAACGACCCTATGTGGAAGAACAATGCCGCTGTATTGGAAAAGAAAGACATCTTCACGATTACGGTTAACAGTTTGAAGCATCTCGACAAGGAGACGGAACAGCGTACACTTGACCTGCAGGTCTGCGATGATTATGCCCAATACTTGCACGAAGGCTATTGGTATGACCTCTCGTTCAGCTTTATGCAGAAAAATGGCGCAACTAACACCGAGGTTACGAGCTGTCCGGGTACTACCTTCTTCCGCATCTATGTGGTGCCGGAGTTTGCTACCTGGGCTCCTGCAGCCGATGGCGGTATGAATAACAACTGGAATAACGACCTCAACTGGCGCCGTTCTACCAAAAAAGAGCTTTACAAGTCGGCTGCCGATACCTATCCTGTATATGGAACAACAGCGGGCTATGAGGAATTGAAGACTCAGCAGGCATTCGTGCCTATGAAGTTTACCAAGGTAACGATACTTACACCTTATTATAATAATGGGTATTATCCGCTCCTGGGTTATCTGCAAAAGGGTAGTGATGGTTTTCTCAACAAACTGAACAATGGTGCATCCACCGCCACCGACTACATCCAGTATGATATGATGGTGGATGACGGAAGCAAGTTGGGCTATGGCGCGGAACGCAACTATTCTTGCGTGAAATTCTATGGAAATACCTGCGACCAGATCTACTTCAAGCCGGGAGCAGAGGTCCGTAACCAGCACTATCTGGTGTACAACAAGGCATGGGTAGAGCAGGAGCTGAGTTACAACCGTTGGTATCTCTTCGGTTCGCCATTGAAGAATATGGTGGCAGGCGATATGTATGTGCCAGTGAAGACGGGACGCCAGGAGACGGAAGCCTTCCAGCCTATCACCTTTGCTGAGGCTGTTAACAATCGCACCAAGATGCCGTTCTACCAGCGTTCCTGGGATAGAAGCGATACCGAAGAATACAGCACTGATGACAACTATGATGCCTACGACTACAGTTCGCTTCCAGTGAGCGTGCCAAGTACGATAGATTGGAATACCCAATATTGGAGTCATGTTTATAATGCGGCTTCGATGGTCTATTCGCCAAAGGTCAATGCCGATGGTTCCTATGCTTCCTTAACCGGCTTTGCAGTGAAGGTGGGTGATAAATATACGCCTGCCGGCATTTCAGGAAAGGCACTGGTAAGATTGCCAAAGGACGATAAGGCATACGATTATTACGACCCGTCAACGGGTAACTTGGGGGGATTGAAGCATGACATCGTTAGGACAGATGATGGCAAGGGCAACCTCATCATTGCTTCGGTAGAACCTTCGAGCAAGGAAGGGGCCATTGGAGCTGTAGATGTAACTCTGGCTGCAAATACCCATCAGGGAGCAGGTGATGGAAATTATTATTATCTCACCTACAACCCGTATATGGCAACGTTGGATATGAAACGCTTCTTTGCCAATGCCAGAAACAAGGCGGCTCTTGGAGAAGACAATGTATCTTACTGGGTTGTGAATGACAATGAGGCCAATGGATTCAATACAATTACATTGAATGGTGAGAAGGATGGAAGAATAGCGCCTATGCAGGCTTTCTTCATCAAGTCGAAAACCGCTCAGCCTACCATCCACTTTGATACAAACATGACGGTGGATAAGGATGTGACCAAGGGTGTTGATATTGCGGGTGAGGAGCAGAATAGCAGAATCAGATTGCAGGTAGGCAAGGGGACTGCGAGCTCTTCGTATCTGATATTGAATGCTGATGCGTCACAAGAGTTCGATGGCAGGGAGGATACCGAATTGCTCGGAGATGACTTGTTGTCGGATGCACCTGCTGTTTATACGGTGGCTTCATCGCAGGCTGTCATGGTAAACTCGCTGCCGGAAATCTACTATGTTCCGCTGGGTGTTGTGGCGAATAAGTCTGAGCTGATGAGCTTAAATGTTCAAGGAGCAGGTCGCCTCTCTTCTCCTCTCTATCTCTACGATGCTGCCACCCGAAAGTATCAGGAGATAAAGGATGGCGAGGAAGTGAAGGTACAGGCGAACGAGCACGGCAGATACTTCCTGACCCAGACTCGCAGTACTACAGGTATTGAAAATGCTGAGGTGGGCGAGAGTGACGTGAAGATCTATTCTCCATCCCGGGGATTGATCGTCGTGTCCAAGGTGAGTGCTCCTCTATTAAATAAGGTGGAGGTTTATACCCTTGATGGAAGACTGGTGGCATCGAGAAAGGCTGAAGGTGCAGCATCTGTCAGCATTCCTATAGTCTCCACGGCTTCCCCTCAGGAAGTATATATTATTAAGGTATCTATGCAGGATACCCAAGCTACAATAACCAGAAAGCTTTCTCTCCGTTGAGAGAAAGCTTTCTGGTGTTTACTTATCTGCTTCTTGCCAATCTATTAATCCTCTATTTCCTTTGTCGAATACTAAAGCCAGGTTGATGAGCTTCTTTTTGCTGGCAGCATAAGCATCAGCGTAGTGGCGGGATGCAATTTGCTCCACAGCCGCTTGAGCCCCTCCATTGTCCGCCATCTTCAGCTCCATGATATAGATGATTTCTGGCGTCTCTATGGCGAGGTCGATACGTCCACCAGCTACCTGTTTTTCTTCTTCAACGTTAAAACCGCAGATGTAGAAGAGGTTCTTGATGATGAATCGGAAGTGCTCTTCAAAGACAAACTGTTCTTTCTTCTGAGTACTGTAAGGAGTGCTGGCGATGAGTTGCTTCAGGCAGGTTACGCCCTCCTCTAAATTGCCAAGGATAAAATGCTGCTTCAGGTCTTGAATAGCATTCTCTGTCTCTTCCTTGTCGGTGTTGAGCATATTGGGAACAACCAGCTCTAGAAGCGCTTTCTTTACTTCTCTGTTTGGAAATCCCAGTCTGTAGGTTTCTCCAATCACCCCTTTGATCGTCAGATAGCCTGATTGGTAAAGAAATAGCTTTGGATTGTCTTTGCTGATGTCTGCCGTTTCGATGTAATCCATGTCGATGAGGCTGCCGTCCAGTGTTTCTACATCTTTCTCAAAGTTGGTGAGTATTTTGGGCAGCATTTCTGTAGCACCGCTGGCAATCCAATAGGGTCTCAGACGACGTTCTTTTAAGGCACTGATGACACTGAACGGATTGTAAACACCCTGCAGACTTTCAGAGAAATGATAACCGTCATACATATCTTTCAGTTCATGCATGGTCTGGTCGATATCCCATTTCTTTTGGGCAGCCAATACCTGGATTTCATCTTTCAGATTTTCCAAGATTTCTTCTTTCGTTAATCCGCAGATGGTAGCATAGCAGTTGTAAAAGCTGATATTGCTTAATGTGTTGAGAACGCTGAACAGACTTATTTGCGTAAACTTGGTGATTCCTGTAAGGAAGACACACTTGATGCAATAGCCGTAGTCTTTTAGACCTGTGAAGAAGTCACGATAGAGATTGCGGCATTTTTCGTGTCTATCTGTCAGATAGGAGTGCTGTAAGGGTGCATCATATTCATCTACCAATACGGCAACTTGCTCTCCCGATTGTTGGTAAGCTCTTTCTATGATACCGGTAAAACGGTTGCTGAGCGTAGCTTCTGTGGCGCGTTTGCCGTAGATCTCTTCATATTTGGTTAATGTATCATCCAGATAATGGTATAATGATTCTGCATCTGAGCCTCCAAGGTTCATGCTGAAATGGATGACAGGGCGCTTGATCCAATCTTTCTCCAGTTCCATGATCTTAAGTCCTTCGAAAAGTTCTTTCTTGCCTTCGAAGTAGCATTGGAGTGTGGATACCAGAAGCGATTTACCGAAGCGTCGTGGGCGACTTAGAAAGTTATACTTGTCACCATTGGCGATTTGCCAAACCATATCTGTCTTGTCTGCGTAAAGGTAACCACCCTTGCGCAGTTCTTCGAAATTCTGTATTCCTAATGGCAACTTTCCTCTAGTCATAATTACACCTTATTATATATATGTTGCAAAGTTAGCAATAAAAAATGAAATGGCGATATAAAAGCGGAGAAAAAATAAAATGAAAGCCGAAATAAGAGTAGAAAAAAGAAAAATTCCATCGTTCGGTTGCTACTTCTTAAGGATAAAGACAGATGGTGGTGTGTGTCATTCCGTAAAAATCAGCGTCAAATGATATAAAATTGCCTATTTACGCATTGGTACCTTTACTTTTCCTGGCAAAAAGCTTGGAAGTTATTGCTTAATTCCCTATCTTTGCAAGCAAGAATTAGTAAAGGCGTCTTTCTCTTTTTCTAAGGATAAAGGCTCTTTCTAGGAACGAACTGACAATTATTTAATTAATAACATAAACCGATACAATTATGAAGAAATCCATCATTTTCGCATTGCTGCTCTCTCTGTTGAGCGTACAGCAAATCCATGCACAGAAGTGGCTCAAGAAATTGGGCAAGGTGGCAGAAAACGTGCTTGCTAATGACCAGAAGACTACCAGCAAGGCGTCTGGCTCTATCCCTGGGTGTACAGTAAAGTATACCAGTTGCGTAGCTAATGGCAACGATGTCCATATCAACTTCGTGATAACCAATACCACTTCCAGTGAACTCAAAATGTACTTCAATGCATTTGATGACGGTTCTTGTGCTTTTGATAGCAAGAATGTAAAGCATACAATGCACTTCTATTTGGGTGGCGATAAGTTAGGTCACTATTCTGATAAGATGCTTCCTCCTAATGTACCTGTCAAGGGTATTATGGTGATAGAGGATGTAGATCGCACCATTAAGCAGATTAATTCTACTCTTGTCAAGGGTAAGGCTAATGATGTGGAGTTTGCTGTTAAGTTGCCTACCCAGGTAGTGGCAGATGTCAAGAATACCAATTCCGATTTGGTTACCTGCTCATTGCCTGAGTTGCAGTTCAATTTCTTGAAGTGTGTTCGTCAGGGCAGGAATGTGGTAATCACTGCTACATTCAAGAATATCGGCAACAAGGAGTATGAAATTTCAGCTTATGGCGATACTCCTACTGTATATGATGATGGTGGCGATGCTTATGAGTGTGATCAGGAAACAACCCTCTTGGGCAAGAATCGTTGGTTAGGCTATAATTGGTATACCTTGCTCGCTGGTATCCCGATGAAGGCTACGTTTGTCATCAAGAATGTCAGCACCAGTGCCACCGAGTTCAGCGTTGTCAAGATCCCGTTCAAGTACAAGTCTAATGGCGAGACCCCTCAGTATGTAGAGTTCCGCAATTTGCCAATCTCAGCGCAGTAAGTAGCAATCTTAATAAGTTGATATAAAACGAAAAATCCCATCGCCCTCTTTCGAGAGTGATGGGATTTTGTTCTGTTAAGCAATGTGTCTGCTTCCGCTGATTACTTACGAAGACCGAGGGCCTTGATGATAGCACGATAGCGATTGATGTCGCGATCATACAAGTAATCGAGCAATGCACGACGCTTTCCTACAAGCTGTGTCAACGCACGTGTTGTAGTATAATCTTTACGGTTCTTCTTAACGTGCTCCGTCAAATGAGCAATACGGTATGAGAACAATGCTATCTGGCTCTCAGCTGAACCAGTATCAGAGTTAGACTTTCCGTACTTGCTAAAGATCTCTTCTTTTTTTGCTTTGTCTAAATACATAGCTGTGATACTTAAAATTTAATTATTATGAATGAATGTTATGCACATTAGGACCTTCCTCACGGTGGTTTCCGTTAAAATGCGGTGCAAAGGTACAACTTTTCAGTGAATTATGCAAATTTTTCGGGATTTTTTTGTAATTTTGCACCCAAATTCATTAAGTATTTAAGGTAAAGGAAATGCAAGACATTAGAAACATTGCAGTTATTGCACACGTTGACCATGGTAAGACTACCTTGGTTGACAAGATGATGCTCGCCGGTAAGCTGTTCCGTGACGGCCAGGATAACAGCGGCGAAGTGCTCGATTCCAATGATTTGGAGCGAGAGCGTGGTATAACCATTCTTTCAAAGAATGTGTCTATCAATTGGAAAGGTACTAAGATTAATATTCTCGATACTCCAGGACACTCTGACTTCGGTGGTGAGGTTGAGCGCGTGCTCAACATGGCAGACGGATGCCTCCTCCTCGTCGATGCTTTCGAGGGTCCGATGCCTCAGACTCGTTTCGTGCTGCAGAAGGCTTTGCAGCTCGGACTGAAGCCTATCGTTGTCGTTAATAAGGTAGATAAGCCTAACTGTCGCCCTGAAGAGGTGTACGAGATGGTATTCGACCTAATGTGCGACCTCGATGCTACTGAGGAACAGCTTGACTTCACTGTGGTTTACGGTTCGGCAAAGAATGGCTGGATGAGCGATGACTACAACAAGCCAACAGATAACATTGACTATTTGCTCGACAAGATTGTGGAGATCATTCCTGCTCCTAAGCAGTTGGAGGGTACTCCTCAGCTCTTGATTACATCTCTTGATTATAGCTCTTACACCGGTCGTATCGCCGTAGGTCGTGTACACCGTGGTACTTTGAAGGATGGTATGAACGTAACTATCTGCCATCGTGACGGAACTCAGGAGAAGACCAAGATCAAGGAACTCCATACCTTCGAGGGTATGGGTCATAAGAAGACAGACCATGTGGATTCTGGCGACATCTGTGCCGTTGTCGGTTTGGAGAAGTTCGAGATTGGTGATACCATCTGCGACTACGAGAACCCAGAGCCACTTCCTCCAATCGCTGTAGATGAGCCTACCATGAGCATGCTCTTCACCATCAACGATTCACCATTCTTCGGTAAGGAGGGTAAGTTCTGTACATCACGCCACATTCAGGACCGCCTGAACAAGGAGTTGGAGAAGAACCTGGCTCTTCGTGTTCAGCCTTACGAGGACACCACCGATAAGTGGATTGTTTCTGGTCGTGGTGTGCTCCATCTTTCTGTGCTCATCGAGACCATGCGTCGTGAGGGCTATGAGCTCCAGGTAGGTCAGCCTCAGGTTATCTACAAGGAGATTGATGGCGTGAAGTGTGAGCCTATCGAGGAGTTGACCATCAACGTACCAGAGGAGTTCGCTTCTAAGATGATTGATATGGTTACCCGTCGTAAGGGTGATATGACTTCTATGCTGAACATGGGCGAGCGTGTGGATATCGAGTTCGATATACCTTCACGTGGTATCATCGGTCTTCGTACCAATGTGCTCACTGCTTCTCAGGGTGAGGCTATCATGGCTCACCGCTTCAAGGAGTATCAGCCATACAAGGGCGAGATTACCCGCCGTTCTAACGGTAGCATGATTGCGCTGGAGACTGGTACAGCCTATGCTTACGCCATCGATAAGCTGCAGGATCGCGGTAAGTTCTTCATCGACCCAGGTGAGGAGGTTTACGGCGGAGAGGTAGTTGGTGAGCATGTTCACGACAACGACCTGGTGGTTAACGTAACCAAGGCAAAGCAGTTGACCAACGTCCGTGCTTCTGGTTCTGATGATAAGGCTCGCGTGATTCCAAAGACCGTGATGAGCCTTGAGGAGTGTCTGGAGTACATCCGTGAGGATGAGTACGTAGAGGTAACTCCTAAGAGTATGCGTATGCGCAAGGTGATTCTCGATCACTTGGAGCGCAAGCGTAGTAATAAGGATTAAGCTATAGCTTATATATAAATGGATCCGTGAGAATTCCCCTCTAGCCGATTGCCTAGGCAGTCTGCTTGCAGGGGATTCTTTTTTAATGTATGCGTATGTGGTTGTGGAAATTCTTTAGAAAGTTTTCTTTGCCCTGTTCTCTGGTATTGGGAGCCGTGGGCTATCTGATCTTCGCCAATGTTCCTTTCCTGGAACCTTTGGGCGATGCGGTGGGACCGAAGCTGGTGGATATGATGCCGGTGGTGCTCTTTGCCTTGCTCTATGTTACCTTCTGTAAGATTGAAATCAAGGAGATGAAACCGAAGGCTTGGCATTTCATCCTGCAGCTCATCCGAACCAGTCTGGCACTGATGATGGTGGTGCTTATCTTCGAATTCGGAGATAATTATGAAACCAAGCTGGTGCTCGAAGGTGCTTTCATCTGTTTTATCTGTCCTACGGCGGCTGCCGTGGCTGTGGTGACGGAGAAGTTAGGTGGAAGTATCGGCTCGTTGACAACTTATACGGTGATAGCCAATGTCTTTACGATGGTGATTATTCCGAGTCTTTTCCCGATGGTGGAGAAGGGGGCAGATGTTTCCTTTCTTTTTATGAGTGCGATGGTATTCAGAAACGTAACCACGGTACTGGTGGTTCCTTTGCTTCTGGCTTTGCTGAGCCGCAAGTTTCTGCCTAAGTGGGTGGATAAGGTGAAGAGCGTGAAGGATCTGGGTTTCTATATGTGGTGCTTCAACCTTACTATCCTGATGGGCGAGACGGTTCGCAATATCCTCCATGCCGAGGTTTCGGGATGGATTCTTGCCTTGCTGCTCATCGTTCCGCTCTTTGTCTGTCTCATCCAGTTTGCCATCGGTAAGGCGGTGGGCAGACATTATGATGCGAGCATCAGTGCCGGTCAGGCTTTGGGACAGAAGAATACCATTGTGGGCATCTGGCTCACTCTTACTTTCCTCAATCCGCTTGCTGCCGTAGCACCAGGCGCTTATGTGGTTTGGCAGAACCTGGTGAATGGCTGGCAGCTATGGTATAAGGAGAAATACGGAAGACTAAAATGGTAGCAATAAAAATAGGGTGTGACATGAATCGATGCCACACCCTAATTTTTTATAGAGGATTTTTAGAGGATTTTATTTACTTGTAGAAATAAAGATGCACTCGATGGTTACGTTGCCATCCATCCATTTGGCTGGAATGGTATAGGTGCCATCCTTGGCGATATCCGTCTTCTTGAGCGATTCTATCTGGTCACCATGGGTAATGGTGAAGTCACCGTAGGTGAATCCTGGAGCAGGAACCATCTTCACCTTGAATGGCTTGCCGTATGCCACCTTGTGGTTGTTGAGGGTGGTGCCATCTGCTGCGGTCACCATACCGTTGCGGTTGGCCTCGGTTACAGAAACAAACTCGCTGTGAGCCTTCTTCTTTGCAGCACCTTCGGTCTTCAGCAAGGTGATGCGAGGAGCGTTGGTCAGGTGGATATTGATGTCATCGATATAGACCAGGGCATCCTCCTTCATCTCATGAGGAGACTCTGCGTGAGGAACCACTACCAGACTATAGATATCCACACCCTCGGCACTCTTGATTGGGAAAACAGCATCAGCCCACTGTCCTGCAGGAACAGGAGTGGTTGACTTGATCCAGAACTGCTCCACTTCCTGCGACTGTCCGGCTCTGTCTCTTCTCTTTCCGAGACCTACCAGCATCACTCTGCCTTCCATCGGACGGTTGATCAGTACGTGAACCACTTTTCCGGATGGACCGAGTGCAATCGGCTTCTTCAGATCTATTCTTGCACCGAAGATGTTGGAAGCCAGGCGTGAACGCTGGAAGCCGAGCACCTTCTTGTTAGGATTGTTGGTGAGGTCAGGATTATCCACAACCTCGCAGTTGCCCGCCAGTTCTCCTGTGCGGAATGGGGAATGCTCCCATCTGTCGTAAACTCCCACGGATTTGTAATCCTGGGTGTCGAACTTAATTTCTTGTCCCATTGCAGCCAATGGTAACAAACACAATGCTATGAGTAATTTCTTCATATTCGTAGTGTAGAGTCAAAGTTTAAAATACTTTAATGGAATGTAACAATGGGCAAGCCTTGCTGTCGTCGATGACAACCTTCAGGCCTTTCACCTGATAACCCTTGCCGTAACTGTCGGATGTGCTGCCGTTCAACGGGATGATGCGCTTGTATCCGATGGTGGTAGTGGTGCACTTCTCTGCGATTGGTTTCCATGTCTTTCCGTCTTCTGAGATTTCGATATGGAACTTTCTTACTCGCTGACCCTTGCGGATATATTCCATCATATCCACATAGCGAACGGTCTGTGGCTTGTCCCAGTTGAAGGTGATGGTAGCCTGCTTCACGCCATCATCAGTAGCCCAATAGGTATTCTTGTTGTTATCGGTCAGGTTCTTGGCTGCATAGTTGCGGTTGGCACCAGCCTTTCGGGTGTTGCTTACAGTAACCTTTGCCTTCTGTGCCAGGTCCTTGCCCAGACGGGTACGAATCATGTTGCCCATTTCCTTGAGCACGCGAACGTCGCTCTCTGGCAACAGACCACTCTTGTCCGGAGGGCAGTTGAGAATCAAGGTAGCATTTCTACCTACAGTCTCCAGATACATCTGGAAGAGGCGTTCTACAGAGAGAGGCTTCTCGCCCTCGTGCCAGAACCATCCCTTGTCGGTGAGCTTGGCATCGCTCTCTCCCGGGTCCCACTGCCAGCCATCCTCGGTACCATACATACCGTTGCTTTCTGGTGCATAGCCTCTTTCGTCGGTGAGCCAGTTGGTTTCGCCAGCCCATCCTGCCTCGTTGCCTATCCATCTTGCCTCAGCTCCCACACCCCAGAGGATGATGTCTGGACAAACCTTGTGGATAGAGTCTCTGAGGTTAGGAATATCATAATAGGTAGAACGGTCTACGTTTACGGTCGTATTGCGTCCGCCGTAGTATCCGTCGCCACCGTTGGCACCATCAAACCACATTTCAAACTGGTCTTTGCCATACTGTGCCAACTCCGCGCACTGGCGCAGGAAAACATCGTTTACATATTTCTCAGTACCGTAGTATTGGCTGTTTCTATCCCATGGAGAAACATAGAAACCATACTTCATTCCCAAGCTTCGTGCAGCCTTGGCAAAGTCGCGGGGAATGTTGGTAGTCTTGCCATTCTCATTGCCGGCATTGACGATGGAATGGTCAGTAGTAGATGTAGGCCAGAGGCAGAAACCGTCATGATGCTTGACTACAGCGATACCGCCCTTCATACCAGCAGCTTTCACTGCCTTGAGCCATTGAGTAGGGTTAGGCTTCTTGGTAGGTGCAAAAAGGGTTACGTCTTCACTTCCGAGTCCCCATTCTCTGTTGGTATAGGTATTCATGCCATAATGGAAGAAGGCATAGAATTCTGTCTCCTGCCATTTCATCTGGCGGTCACTTGGAACCGGGAACACAGCTGTTGGCTCGTTGTCTGGATTAGGCAACGACTGCTGCTTTACTTGGAAAACACTCTGGGAGTGGCCAGCCATGGCAGTCATGACGAGGGACACCCCTATAAAAACTTTTTTGATGTTCATGGTTGTTGTATTTAAATCGATACACTTTAATCTTACCATAATAATAGATGTATATAATAGTTATTGATGCTATTGGTGATTGTTACTAATGATTCTTCTGCAAAGATAGGAGTTTTATAAATAGTAACAAAACTTTTCTGGTTAATTAAATATAAACGCCCGCAATTTTGCTTTGCGGGCGTTTGTATAGGGTTAGTCTTGTGTAGGATAAATCAAATTTTCTTCGGTGATGCAGTTGAGCACCTCTTCCAAATATTTTTTCGATTCATACTTTGCCATAGGCAGGTCGTGGAGCAGATAGTTACCGCAATCCTTGGCTGCCTGTCCTGGAATTTCGCCTTCGAAGTCGGCGATGAACTGGAAGGTGCGCTTCATCAGTTCTACGATGTCCTTGCTCTCCAGGTCGCCCTTGATGAGGAGGTAATTGCCGGTGAGGCATCCCATTGGTCCCCAGTAGATGATGCGGTCTTTCCACTCTTCGTCGTTACGCAGGTAGGTGGCAGCCAGATGCTCGATGGTATGGATGGCACCATTGTGGAGGCAAGGCTCCTGGTTAGGCACCTTCATGCGGATATCGAAGGTGGTGACTACTTCTCCGCCTACTTCGTCCTTGCGGCTTACGTAGATGCCGCGGAGCAACTTGTTATGATTGATAGTAAAACTTGGAATCTTATTCATATAGTTTATAATTTACAATTTATAGTTTACAGACTTTCGAGGAAAGCCTTGGTAACATTGAATGATCCTTCTGCCATTTTAGCCCAGAAGTCGAAGTACTGCTGTGCCTTGGTATCCTTCAGAGGTACATCGCTGATGATGCGGAAGGAGATGAAAGGAGTCTTGTAGATGTGGCAGGTCTGTGCGATGGAGCAGCTTTCCATATCCACAGCCATAGCGTGAGGGAAGTGCTCCAGGATAGATCGCATCTTCTCCTTGCTATCTACGAACCATTCTCCGCTTACTATCTGTCCGGCATGAATCTTTGGATGCTGGTTGTCTGGCTGTTCATTGATGGCAAGTGCCTTTTCTACATACTCCTTAGGGGTCTTGAAGAGGGCAGGCATACCGAGAATCTGTCCATATTCGCATTCGGCACCGCAGTAAGCATCGTGATATACACAGTCGGTAGCTACCACCACTTCGGTAACATTGAGGTTGATGTCAGCGCCTCCAGCCACACCCGAAGAGATGACGAGGTCGGGATGATAGTTATCAATCATCTCCACCGCTCCGATGGCGCTGTTCACCTTTCCGATGCCGCACTGCTGCATCACTACTTCATTCTCGCCGATTTTTCCGATGACGAAGTCCTTATGATTCTTTCGCTCAGTCTGCGATTCTGTCAATAATGTCTTGAGTTGCGTGAACTCCTTGTCCATCGCAACGATAATTCCTATTTTCATATCGATTTATTTCTATTCTGGGTGCAAAGTTACAAAATAAATCCCATAAAAAAACATTTCCCCACCTATATTTTATAATAGGCAGAGAAATGTTATATGATGATATTGCAAACTGCGAAAAATGTATGGTTCTGTTAGAAGTTCACTCCAAAATTGAGCAAGAGGGCTCCATTGTGCGATTTGTCAAAACTGTCGTGGCAGATGTTGGCAAGGCCGATGTCGTAGGTGAGGTCAGCATAGAACATATCGTAGCCGATGCCGCAACCGATGCGCAGACCGCCATCCAGGCGGCGGAAGTTGTCGCTGCGGAAGGAACTCTGGGCCTCTCGCTCGGCAAAGTTCTTGATCTTGCCACCTACACCTACAGCGAAGTAACCGCCGAATTGTGGCTGGATGGAGAAGTGGTCATCTACATCATACTTGTATTTCAACACCGCAGGAATCTGCAGGTAGTTGAGGTCGTAGGTCATCTTCTTGCCGGAAACCAGATCTTTCTTGCCACCTTTTTCTATATAGGAGAGACCTGTCTCCAGATACAGAGGCGCTGTATCCGTGAGCGGAATGCCGGCAACAACGCCTACGTTGAGGCCCGTCTGCCAGTCACCGCCATCCAGACGGGAATCATCCGAATTCACGTAGGTGAATGCCGGACCGATTCGGAAACCGAAGTATGGAGCACCATAACTGTGGTTGTATCTGTAGTCGAGATGTCCCGTCTTCTTGTTGTAATATCTACTATTCTTATAGTTCTGAGCTGTTGATGGTATCACTGCCAGGAGTATTGCCATCATGATAAATGCGATTCTTTTCATATTGATGTGATTTTAATTATTATCTGGTGCAAAGGTATGGATTTTCGGTCATCTTGCAGCGTGAGAATCCCTATAATGATAGGGGGAAAACCCTATTGCGTCTTTTCTTCGATAAAAAAAGTAAAAAGTTTCTTTTATTATTTTGTAGTGTCTTCATTTCTCATTATCTTTGCACCAAATTATAAACGTTTATAGAAAAAGATGAAATTATTGAAGAAGTATCTACTGGATATTCTGGTAGTGATTGTTTTTGCAGTGATCTCTTTCGTGTACTTCATGCCTGCCGACATGGACGGACGAATTCTGTTCCGACACGACTCGGCGGCGAGCAAGGGATTGGGACATGAGAAAGAGCTTTTCCAACAGCAGACTGGCGAGACAACCCGTTGGACCAACTCTGTGTTTGGTGGTATGCCAACCTATCAGATGTCGCCTTCGTACGGCAGTACCCAGGTGCTCAGCCAGGTAACGAAGGCTTATCATCTGTGGTTGCCTGATTATGTATGGTATGTGTTTGTCTATCTCCTGGGCTTTTATATCATGCTCCGTGCCTTCGATTTCCGACAATCGCTGGCGGCGCTGGGTTCCATCATCTGGGCATTCTCATCCTACTTCTTTATTATCATTGCTGCAGGTCATATCTGGAAGGTATGGGCTTTGGCCTATCTGCCTCCTGTGATTGCGGGTGTGGTACTGGCTTATCGGGGTAAGTATCTGAAAGGTCTGCTCCTCACCGCCATCTTCTCGGCTTTCGAGGTGAATGCCAACCACGTGCAGATGACCTATTATTATCTCTTCATCATCCTCTTCATGGTGATTGCCTTCCTGGTAGATGCCATCAAGAAGGGGGAACTCGCCCGCTTCGGCAAGGCGACTGCGGTATGTGTCGTGGGTGCCCTCATCGGTATCTCGCTCAACCTC
>ERZ779999.30-NODE-30-length-29540-cov-7.15261_pt1 | contig 29540 bp, 15 predicted proteins | sample MGYA00511932_ERZ779999 | MGnify/ENA primary metagenome ERZ779999 (study PRJEB29588, sample SAMEA2145251) | human gut metagenome | biome: human gut; feature: human-associated habitat; material: faeces | place: Denmark | collected 2008/2010 ...
AACGATTAGTCCACTTTAACGGGACGGTAGTGAATAAAAATAATAAGTACAACAACCTAAAAAGGCAAACAAATGAAAAAGGATCTACTCAGATTTGGGCTTTCACTCATAGCCCTGTTTGTTATGGTAGTGGCAAATGCGCAAACCTACCAGAACAAAGAAGCTAGCGTTTCATGGCCATTTAATGACGACAACTACGCTACGCAGTACACAAAATCACCAGAAAATGGTTTCAGTCTGGTTTCCGTAAACACCGGTGACTTGAAGTATTCTCTCAAGACATCACAGACTACAAAAGACAAAGACGGAAACAAGATGGTCATGGCTGGTTTCGGTCCCGTTGGCACAACAAAAGCCGTAGAATGGACCGTTAAACCTAGCAAGGGACTTACATTCACCCCAACCTCTATCAGTACCTACGTAAACCGATTCGGTACAGATGCAGAAAATGGAGTAACCGTAACCGCCAAACTTAGCGACGGAACTTCTGTAGACTTGGGTAATTTCACTGCATTAAGAGAAAACAAGACAACAGAGACTGACAAGTTTTCGAAAAATGAAAACCTGACCAACCACATCGTCATCCAGCTCACTGCCGACCAGCAAGCCAAACTGACATCAGCTGAAGGCTTCACGCTGAGTTGCACCGTCGGCGTTGGCTCTTCTAAGCAGCAAGGCTTTGCCGATGTACACATCAACGGTCTCTTGAACGGAACCATTCAGCAGGTAGAACAGTATACACTGTCAGCTGTTGTATCAACTGTAGGAGCAGGAACCGTCAAGGTATCTCCTGCAGGTACAGTATTTGATGCAGAAACACCAATCACCGTAACTGCAACAAAGAATTTCGGCTACAAGTTTGTCAACTGGACAGATGCCAATAATAAGGTAGTATCTACAGATGAAGAATATACCTTCTCTATCTCTGCCAACACTGCATTGAAAGCAAACTTTGAGAAAATAAACACCTACGCTTTGGATTACAAGGTAGAAGGTGGTGCCAACGATTATATGGTAAGCGCAACTCCTGCCCCAACCGTTGTTGACGGAAAGAACATGTATGAAGAAGGAACAGAAGTAAGCCTTACCGCCAACAGTAACTACATCCTCACCTTCACCAACTGGAATGATGGTGAAACAGGAGCAGAACGCAAAATAAAGATGAATGCCGACCAGGCATATACAGCTGCATATTCTGCAAAAGATTTCATCGCAGGCTGGGACTTCTATAAGTCAGCGAGAGAAGGTCGTACAGCAGACTTCGCTGCAGAAGACAACGATGTAGACCAGCTCATCCTGCGCGATGCCGACGGAAATACATACCCATGGCTCGACAAGAGCAATAGTGCTGGCGGCTACGAAGGAAAAAATGCAGCCGTAAACTGGACCACGATTAATACCAAGCCACTGGGCGAAACCTACTGGCAGACCAAGGTCAACGCAACAGCCTTCACCGACATCAAGGTAAAGAGCAGCATGCTCTACAATTATAATGCATACCAAACATATAATGTGGAATACTCTCTCAACGGAACCGACTGGACCAAAGTTGGCGCCATTGAAATGCCTGGAACCAAAGCCTGGACCGATGGAGAGTTCACTCTCCCAGCCGATGCAAACAACAAGGCAGAAGTATACATCCGCTGGATTGCCGACAAGACTTCTTCTATCAAGGGAGCAACAGGCAACAACGACGGAATCTCTATCACAGATATCTACATCACAGGTACCGCTCAGCTCGTTAACGACGGCAAGGCTCCAGTACTCGTAAGCACCGTACCAGCAGAAGGCGCAACCAACGCATCTGCCAACGGCAAGATTGTACTGACTTTTGATGAGAAGGTAAAACTCACCGACAAGGCAAACGCTACACTCGGCACACAAAAGATAGAAGGAGTTGTGTCAGGCAAGACCATCACCTTCGCATACAAAGGTTTGAACTACGCTACAGCTTACACATTCACGCTCGCTGCCGGTTCTGTAGCCGACCTGACAGACAATGCAACAGACCAGGCAATTGTTCTGAACTTCACTACCAAGACCAAGCCAGCTGTAACCAAAGCACTCTACGACTTCATCGTACCAACCGACGGTGACTTCAAGGCAGCACTTGCAGCAGCAGCCAAGCGTACAGATACCAGCAAGCGATTCCGCATCTTCATCAAGCAGGGCGACTACAAGATTCCTGCTGACGAAAAGAGCAAGGTAACAGGTAGCGACGGCAAGAGTTACGCTAATCCTACCACCTATATGAATACGCCAAACGTATCAATCATTGGTGAGAGCATGGACAACACCTCACTGACTAACACCGTTCCAAACTCTGGTCAATCAGCCAACGTATTGGAAGGTATCGGCAAGGGTGACGTACTCTGCTTGCAGAAGGGAGCAACAAACACCTATTTCCAGGATCTGAAGATGTACAGCAGTATGGGCGATGCCAAGGGTCGCGACATCATACTCAACGACCAGAGCAACAAGACCATCTGTAAGAACGTAAACCTCTGGGCTTACCAGGACACCTACGTATCAAACAACCAGAATGGTAAATTCTACTTCGAAGACGGAATCCTTCGTGGTCGTACCGACTACCTCTGCGGTAAGGGTGATGTATATTATAATAATGTAGAACTCTGGATCTGTGAAAAGGGAGGCTATCTCGCTGTTCCTTCTCAGCCTAAGAAGTATGGCTACATCTTCAAAGACTGTACCATCAAGGATGCTACTGCAGCAAAAGATCTGAACGGAAATTACACTCTGGGCCGTCCATGGGGTAAGGGCACACCTATTGCGCTCTACATCAACACCAAGATGGAAGCCATCCCTTCAGCAGCTGGATGGAACGAGATGAGTGGCGGTTACCCTAAGCGTTTCGCAGAATACAACTCATACACAACAACAGGTAGCGTAGTAGACCTCAAGGACAGAAAGAAAGTTTACGATGCCTATGATTCAAAGGATGGTGACAATTATGTAAACCGTCGTAATGAAACAGCAGGAGACCCTATCCTCACAGCAGAGGAAGCTGCAACCTATACCATTGAAACAGTAATGGGTCAGGATGATGACTGGGATCCAACTGCAGCTACCGAGCAGGCATCAGCACCTAGCAACGTTAAGCTGAACGGTACAACCCTCGCTTGGGACAACAACGACTACGCTCTTCTATGGGCAGTATGCAAGAACGGCAAGGTAGTTGACTTCACCATCAAACCAACCTACCTCGTAGATGATGCATCAGCAACATGGAGTGTTCGTGCAGCCAACGAGATGGGAGGACTGAGCGAAGCAACAGCAGCAGTTCTGGGCACAGGCATCCACAACATCGCCTCAGCTACAGATGCAGCAGTCATCAAGACCGCCATCTATGCAGCCGACGGCACCCAGCTCTCAAATCTTCAGAAGGGTATCAACATCATTGTGAAGACCCTGGCAGATGGCAGCAAGAAGACAAGCAAGGTCATCGTAAAGTAAAGAAGCAGAGACCATAAGTAATTTGATTGACAGATAACATTCGGAGTGCAATATCCCCATCCTCTTTCAGAAGGATGCCGGATATTGCACTTTTTTTGTTCCCTCAACTCCCGAAACAGCAGAAACGGGAACTGAGAAAACAGACCGTCGAAATGAAAAAAACAGAGTATTTACGCAAAAATCTGTAAACGTTTACGTTATTTTTTACCCCCAATATACCTATATTCTCATATTTTTTATATACTTTTGCAACAAGAAAACCAAGACTTAGCTATTGCTACGCATCCAGGTTGCCCCATCGGATCCTTCGGGTTCCAAGAGGAACATCCCTTCAGCAAGCATCTGCTCAGAATTGGAATTCTACTTAAAAACATTAAATAAAAACATTAGAATATTAGTAATTTAGAATAAGTTTTATCTAAACCTAAAGTGTATGTCTGGTAATTTTAGAAAAAAGAAAATTGCTTTGGCAGGCGCACTGATGTTCGTAGTAACAAGTGTATCTGCACAAACAGTAAAAGGTGTTGTTACTGACAATACGGGCGAGCCTATTATCGGCGCATCTGTCATGGAGGTAGGTGTAGCTGGCAATGGTGGCGTGACCGACCTTGACGGTAGCTTCACAGTAAACTTAAAAGGCAAAAGCAAGAAACTGAAGATTTCATACATTGGTATGAAAGCGAAGGAAGTAAGCGTTGCAGGTAAAGAAACGATCGATGTAAAGCTTGAGGATGACAACACCACCCTCAACGATGTCGTAGTAATCGGTTATGGTACTGTTAGAAAGAAAGACCTCACAGGTTCTGTATCTTCTATCAGCGACAAGCAGATTGCCAACATTCCTGTATCTAACGTAAGCGAGGCGATGACCGGTAAGATGGCGGGTGTGAACATCACTACCACTGAAGGTTCACCAGATGCTGACGTGAAGATTCGTGTGCGTGGTGGCGGTTCCCTTTCTCAGGACAACTCTCCTCTCTACATCGTAGACGGTTTCCCAGTAAGCTCTATCAGCGACATCGCTCCTAGCGAAATTCAGAGCATCGACGTTTTGAAGGATGCTTCTTCTACAGCCATCTATGGTGCCCGTGGTGCCAACGGTGTTATCATCGTAACAACCAAGAGCGGAACTGAGGGTAAGACTCAGGTAAACTTTAATGCTTCTCTCGGCTACAAGAAGGTTACAAAGTTGATCAAGACTCTTGATCCTTATAACTTTGCATACTCTCTTTATGAAGTTGGTGCAACAAACTATGGTAACTACAGCGACCTCGATATTTGGAAGTCTGTAGAAGGTACAGACTATCAGGACGAAGTATTCGGTCGTACAGGTAACCAAAAGCAGTATAATGTAAGCGTTAGCGGTGGTACTAAGGATATCAAGTATAACATTGGCTTCTCTCATAACGACGAGAAGAGTATCATGCTTGGTTCTGGTTATGCAAAGAACAACGTTAACGCAAAACTCAACGCTAACTTAAACAAGTGGTTGTCACTCGACTTCAATGCTCGTATGGCATTCACCAAACTTGATGGTCTGAATGGTGGTGCTGACACAAATGAAAGCAACGCAGCCAACTCTATCGTTGCCAATACCGTAAAGTTCTGGCCAGTATATCCTCTTACAGATAGCGATGAGGACGAGGAGAACTCAACATCAGTAGAACGCAATCCTATCGAGCGTATTTATGATTCTTATAAGTATCAGGAGCGTTTCCAACAGAACTACAACGTAGGTTTGAACTGGAAGCCTTTCAAGAATATCACCTTACGCTCAGAATTTGGTTATCGCTGGGATTACAACAATACCGATCAGGTTTGGGGTTCTAATGCCACAACCAATTCAAAGTACGGTTACAATGGTCAGCCACAAGCTGTGTTTACTAAGGTAAGCAAGAAGAACTGGCGCAATGCCAACACTATCACTTACGATAACAGCAAGCTTTTCGGAGGCCGTGACCATATTAACGTATTGTTGGGTCAGGAATGGAGCAGCAGCGAGCAGACTACAAGAAATGCCATATCTGTTGCTTACCCAGCATCTTTTGGTATTGATGACGTTTTGTCAAATACTGGTGCAGGTACTGCCCTTCCAAACGAAGGAACTATCGCTGCCGATGAGAACATCCTCTCATACTTCGGTCGTATCAATTATACATTGAATGATAAGTATCTGGCAACATTCACTATGCGTGCTGATGGCTCTAGTAAGTTTGGCAGCGGCAACCAGTGGGGCGTATTCCCATCTTTAGCTTTGGCATGGCGTATGTCTGACGAATCATTCCTGAAAGGTGCTTCTAAGTGGCTCTCTAACTTGAAGGCTCGCTTGAGTTTCGGTACTGCCGGTAACAACCGTATCAATTCCGGTTTGATTTCTACCGTATACTCTATGGCTAGCAACACATCAAAGGCTCCATTCTTTGATGAGAATCGTGGTTCAATGTTGGAGCATGGAACTTATCTCTATAACCCTAACCTGAAGTGGGAAACAACTGTTACCCGTAACTTCGGTATCGACTATGGTTTCTTTAACGGACGTATCAGCGGTACTTTGGATTTCTATTGGAATACCACTAAGGACCTCTTGATGCAGACTCTGATTCCATCAAACACTGGTTATAGCTACCAGTTCCAGAACTTTGGTAAAACTTCTAATAAAGGTGTCGAGTTAGCACTCAATGCTGTCATCGTAGACAAGAAGAAGTTTGGTTTGAACTTCAACTTCAATGTTTCTTACAACAAGAACAAGATTGACGAGTTGAATCTTGAGAATCCATGGCAGAGCAGTAACTGGAGTGGTTCAACCATCTCTAAGTATGAAGACTTCCGTGTAGAACAGGGCGGCCGACTTGGTGAGCTCTGGGGTTACAAGATGAATGGTTACTATACAGTATACGACCCAGCTACAGGCACCGGCGACTTGGTTCTCAATGCCAAGGGTAAGTGGGAATTGGCTGATGGCGTAAAAGACAAGAGCAAGGACATCTTCGGTGGAACCTACTACCCTGGTGGTCCTAAGGTACAGTGCGACGAAAATGGTAATCCTATCAAGCAGCGTCTTGGAAATACCGTTCCTACAACAACTGGTGGTTTCGGTTTCGACGGTCACGTTGGCAACTTCGACTTCAATGTGTTCTTCAACTACTCTCTTGGCAACAAGATTGTAAACGGAACCAAGCTGGCTAACGCCTTCTATTCAGGTTCTAACAAGAAGTACAACCTTGTAGATGACTTTACCCTCGACAAACGTTACACATGGATTGACCCTAACAATGGTTTGAACCTTGGTAAGATTTCTACATCAACCATCACAACATATGGTGGCACAGAAGAAGTTATGGCTCGCTTGAACGAGTTGAACCAAGGCAAGAGCATCTACAATCCAGCTGCCGTTACAGCCATGCAGTTGACTGATTATGCTGTAGAAGACGCTTCATTCCTGCGTTTGCAGAACGTAACTATTGGCTACACATTGCCAAAGACCTGGTTGAAGAACATCTTCATCAGCAACGTACGTATCTACTTCACCGGCTACAACTTGCTTTGCATGACAAGCTATAAGGGTTACGACCCTGAAGTTGACACAAGCAGCAAAAAGAATCCTATGACTCCAGGTATCGACTACGCAGCATACCCTAAGAGCCGTACATTTGTAGGTGGTATTAATGTAACATTCTAAAAAAGTAACAAAGAACATGAACAAGATATTTTCAAAAGTCTTGGTAGCTTTGGGAGCAGCAACATTAGTTTCTTGCTCAGACTTCCTTGATCAGAAGTCACCTTCTGAGTTGGAGAACTCTAATGTATATGGTTCTACCTACTACACAGGCTTACGAGTAAACAAGATATATGGCGGTTTGACTCAAGACCGTACATACTCTCAGGACCTCGCCATCGTATGGAACCTGAACAGCGACATCGAATTGGTGGATGGTCTTGGAAGTGACGCTACTAACGCTACAAGTGAGCGTGGTAACATGAACTACAATGCCGATCCAGGATGGTCTAAGATTTCTGGCGTGTGGGATGCACTCTATGGTGTTATTGAAGACGCAAACGACGTTGTTGATGGCGTAAATAACAGCGACCTGTACCAGAATGGTAGCAAGTCAGACAAAGCAACAATGGGACGCTATCTCGGTGAGGCTTTAACACTCCGTGCACAGTGCTATCTCGACCTGGTACGTTTCTTCGGTGACGTACCTTTCAAGGCAGAGTCATCAAAATCAGACCTTTCCAATGCATACCTTTATAAAATGGATCGCGACAGCATCCTTGACAGCTTAATGGTAAATCTTGATGAAGCCATCGAACTTCTTCCTTGGGCAGGTCAAGAAGGATACACTACAGAGCATGCAACCAAGGGTTATGCACATGGTCTCTTGGCACAGATTGCCTTGACACGTGCAGGATATGCTATCCGCGAAAAAGCGAAGGAAGGCTACGAGACTGCAACTTACACAGACGCAACCTACCCTACACAGCGTCCAGGTGCCGCTAAGTGTAAGGAACTGTATGAGATTGCACTCAAGCATCTCAGTGCTATCATCAAGAGTGGTTCACACAAATTGAATCCATCATTCGAAAATGAATGGTATCTCTTGAACCAGCTGACTCTTGATAAGACCTATCAGGAAAACCTCTTCGAGATACCTATGGGTAGCAATGTTACTGGTGAGTTGGGTTATACAGTTGGCGTACGCCTGAATGGCGTTACTACAGAATATGGTTATGGTAACTCTACTGGTAAACTGAAGTTGACAGCACCTCTCCTCTACTCTTACGACAAGGCAGACCAGCGTCGTGACGTTACAGTAGCAGCATTCGAGATTAAGCAGGATGGTAAAAAGACAGTAGAGAGCATGCTTGGCAACGCTCCATTTGGTCTTTACTGCGGTAAGTGGGATGCTCGCAAGATGAACGACAAGTGGTTGTCAGACAACTTGAAGGCAACAGCTAAGCACACAACGGGTATTAACCCTGTCGTGATGCGCTACTCTCAGATTCTGCTTTGGTACGCTGAGGTTATGAACGAATTGGCTGGTCCTACAGGTCATTATGATGGTGACGCAGGTATGACTGCACTTCAGGCTCTCGCAGAAGTACACGACCGTGCTTTCAGCGACAAGGCTTTGGCAAACCACTACATCAACAACATTCCTAAAACCAAGGAAGGTCTGTTCGAAGCAATCGTACAGGAGAACGCTTGGGAGTTTGCTGGAGAAGGTTACCGCAAATGGGATTTGATCCGTTGGAATCTCTTGGCTCAGAAGATTCAGGAGTTCAAGGATACTTATATCCAGGACTTGACTGACAAGAAATATCAGGAGAAGATTTACTTCAACTATACTGATGACACAAAGACCAAGATTGACATGAGCAGTGTAACTTGGTATGGTCTCGCTGCAGACCAGTCTGAATCAGACTTCACTGGTAGTACAGATAGCTTTGGCAAGTCTAGCTTGACAAGCGGCAAGGATACTCAGGTAAACACTAACCTGCCTTCTATCAGCAGTGGTCTTGTAGGTGACAATGTACCTGTTAAGAATAGATACCTCATGCCTATTGCATCTACCACAATCTCTGCATCAAATGGTCATTTGTACAATTCTTATGGCTATAACGATTAGTACGAACTGTTAATAATAGAAACAAGATGAAAATAAAGAATATATTTGGAATGTCATTGGCCTTCTTGGCCATGACTCCAATGGTTTCTTGTACAGATAAGAACGACTGGGATGTTGACAGTGCTCACGACCGCTTGTTTGGTGTCAAGAGTTCTGCTTTGTCTGTTGACACAGATGACGACCAACCAACCAAGATTGCAGTCAACTTCTCTGCTTATGACAAGAACACAGAATACTACATCGTAGAGTTGAGCACAGACTCTCTTTATGATGACGTACCTATGGGAGGTGAGAACGCAAGAATCTTCGGTGAAGACAAAAGCATCACATCTGCTCCTGTTGACATCAACAACTTGGAAGAATACACCAAGTACTACATGCGTGTAAAAGCTATGTCATCAACCAAGGCTGAATCAAAATGGGTTTATTATAAGGATGGCGACTCTTTCCGTACTCCAGGTATCCTTCACGATGTTTTGGAGAAAGACCGCTTGGACGATAACATCCGCTTGACATGGATTCCAGGTTCTAACGTAACCACTCTTCGCTATACTTATAAGGATAGCGAGGGAGAAATCCAGACTGAGGACATCGCTCTGACAGATGCTGACCGCGAAGCTGGTGAGTATAAGATTACAGGTTTGAACTCAAATCGTTCATATACATTTAGCTTACTCAATGGTGAGAAAGTTCGTGGTTCCAAGACTGTGAAGACAGCCAAGGGATTACCTTCTGCAGATTACACTGTAAGATTGAACGAAGACCGTACAGTCATCACAAATGAAGACATCGAAGAGTGGGCTAATAAGGCATTCGAGAAGATGGAAGGTGCTTCTAATGTATCTATCACATTAGGTATCCCTGCTGGTAAGACCATCGACTTGGGTACAGAAGAAAAAGCAATAAGCATCCCAGAGGGTGTTTCTATTTCATTCTTCGGTAGAGCTGGTGAAAAGGCAACACTGAATGTAAAGAAGGCTGTATCTGTAGCAGGAAATCATGGTTACATCAGCTTTGAACACGTAAATATTGATGGACTTCAGAACACAGATGAAGGCATTTCAGGCTGCCAATATTTCATCAATGAAGATAAAGCTTGCGATATCGATTCTTTGGGATTCACAGAATGCAACATCAGCAACATGGAAAGAGCACTTGTTAACTTCAAGGCTTCTTCTGGTCAATCAGTAAACCTGCTTATCATTGACAATTGTATTTCAAATAATCATGGTACAGGTGGTTATGCATTCATTTGCATGAACAAGGGTATGGACAAGATTAACAACATCAAGTTTGTTAACTCTACATTCTCAAACATCAGTCTTGGAAAGAGTAGTGTCTTCGATTTATCAAAGGCGAAATCTTCTACAACCATAGACATAAATGCATGTACTTTCTACAATGTAGTTGGCGCAGATGGCTATTTCATCAATGCAAAAGATGCAAAACAAGGAATTAAAATTAAGATGAATAAGACAATCCTTGCAAAGACAGCCAATCCAAATGCTAGAGGTATCCAAGCTTGGGATTTGGACGCTAACAAGAATGGTGTAGTAAAACCTGATGCAACAGCTACATACCAGACCACAGACTTCAGTTTCTACAAAAATTCTTTTGAAGTTAACAAACTTGAAGTAGCATCTGGCTCAGCGTTCAAAAATGCAGCCAATGGCGAATTCTATCTCAAAAACTCAATCTTGGAGAAGGAAAAGGTAGGTGACCCACGTTGGATTAGATAAATTCAATCAAACTATATTTAAATAAAGTGCAATGCCCACACCGGGTGTTGCACTTTTTTGTTTCTCTCTCCTTCTCCCCTACAACCACAAAAACTTTTTTTGTTAATTTCTTGGAAGTTACGAATAAAAAGCGTATCTTTGCAGCGTAAGTTCATAATGAAGAGTGTACTACGTTTTTAGATTGTTGGATTTATAATTTGAAGCATATGGAGACTTTAGAAAAAATGCCTTTCGAGGCTCAGCATAAGATATTCAAGAGACTGGCAGAAATCGCCGACTCCAAGAGCCTGACCAAAGAGGAACAGGAGAAATACGACAACAGCATGATGGTCATGTGGGACAATTATGCTGTATATAAGCATGCTGAAGAGAAAGGAATAGAAAAAGGAATAGAAAAAGGTAGAAAAGAAGGCAAAGAAGAAGGTAGAATAGAAGGTAAGAAAGAGGGCAAAGAAGAAGGTAGAAAAGAGTTTGCTTTGAAGTTGTTGGCGCACAATTATCCATTAGATGAAATTGCTGATCTTACCGACTTATCTATTGATGAAATTAAGAAATTGGAACAATATAATTAACTGAACTTTCGCAAATTTTGCCCCACATGCCCTGGGCTAGGAGCTTTTGGGTCTTCACCCCGTACTTAAACCACTTGCGAAAGTTCAGTAGAATAATAGAGGGCGTGTCATAAGTGCGATAACATTCCCTCTTTTTGGGGAACTTCAGCCATTTCATTCAACTAACTCAGGCACTTCAGTCAACTAACGCAGCCACTTCATTCAGCGAACTCAGCCGCTACATTCTATCAAATAAAGTGCCTCATTCGAGCTACGAATACACCTCTTCAAGCCAACGCAGTCGAATCAACAAGCCAACGCAGTCGAATCTACAAGCCAACGCAGTCGAATCTACAAGCCAGCGCAGCCATATTTGGGTGCCAGCACAGCGGTATGTAGCGACTCTATGAAACGTAAGAACTCATGCTATGAAGTGCATGGTTTCATCAGCTTACTTCAAAGTCCGAATTTATTGAACCGTTTTTTTCTTCGATTCTGTTGTCACATCTGCCACTCGTACTATAACACTCTGATTATAAATGAATAACGGGTGGAAATAAGCGGTATTTTTATTATCACCTATTGTCACCTATTGCCACGCCCCATGGTAAGCGGCTCCGCTTACCATGGGCTGCTGAAATTACGTCACGACGTAGCATTTGCTGCGTCCCGACGTAATAACCAGTGCGTCGCGACGCAGCAACAGATACGTCGTGACGTAATTCCGGCTACCTCCTGCCCCATCAAATAAGCCTCACTTACCCGCCTGAATCAATACGACGAAAAGACAATATTGTAGAAACAACACTTCCGAAAACGTTTACGTTTGATTTTTCGTTTATTTTATTCAACATTTAAAAATTTTAATTACCTTTGTAGCAGAAATCTAAGATTATAACCAAAAATCGAAGATTCCTTATGATCTATTGAGAATCAAACACGACAACAACTAATCGCTAGTAAGTTCAATTAGACCAGAGAAACTTAACAAGATTAATAATAACCTACAAAACAAACATCGTTATGTATCAACAACTGAAACGTGCCAGCATGGCACTGACCTTGAGTTCGGTTTGTTTCCTCGCTTTTGCGCAGAAAACAATCCAAGGTACCGTTAAGGATGCTAATGGCGACCCAATGATTGGTGTAACCATTACTGACCAGAATGGTAAGGCAGGTGGCATCACCGACCTTGACGGTAAGTTTACCATTCAGAACGCAGACCCTAATACGGTCTTGACTTTCAGCTACATCGGCTGCAAGCCTAAGAAAGTAAAAGTAGGAAGTCAGAAAACATGGAACATCGTACTTGAAGATGACAATGCAGCCCTTGACGAGGTCGTTGTCGTTGGTTATGGTACTATGCGTAAACGCGACGTAACCGGCTCTATTGCATCTGTCAACTCAGAAAAGATAGCCGCTCGTGGTACTACCAATCTTGCAGAGTCTCTGCAGGGTTCTGTTCCTGGTGTCAACATCACCCAGTCTGGTAGCCGCGCAGGTGCAGGCTTCAATATTCAGGTTCGTGGACAGGCTTCTATCAACAAGCAGGCACAGCCATTGTATGTTATCGATGGTGTAGTTTGCGACAACATGGACTTCCTCAATCCTGATGATATCGACCGCATCGACGTATTGAAAGATGCATCTTCTACCGCCATCTATGGTTCCCGTGCCTCTGCCGGTGTCATCATGATTACCACCAAGGGCAGCAAGGGTGCAGACAAGGCACAGAAGGCAACCATCTCTTATGACGGATATTATGGTATCAAGAAGTTGGCGCGCATGCCTGAGTTTATGGATGCCAACGAGTTTATGGATTACCGATTTGCCAGATATACCACGCTCGATGGTAATAGCTACGATGGCTCTAGCCGCAAGGGTGTTGATGCCGAAGGACATCCACACTACAGAATCAAGGATACCGACTTGAATTCAGCTTTCCTGACTCGCAAGGGAGCAACCAGCTACAAAGATTCCAAACTTTATGAACTGATGATGGATCCAAGTTTCGACGGTTACGACTGGAAGAAGCTGGTTACCCGCACTGCTGCCCAGCAGAACCACTTTATCAGTGCTGCCGGTGCTACAGATAAGATCAACTACCGAGTAGGTATGGGTTATCAGGGAGAAGAGAACGTATTCAAAGGCAACGACTATGAGCGTTTCAACTTCAAGGGAGCAATGGATGCCAAGCTCTCCAAGATATTCGAGGCAGGTTTCTCTACCAACATGTCAATGAGCCGCACCCAGGACGTATGTACTGATGGTACTTATTCTCCATATGTGAATGCATTCTATTTTAACCCATTCGTTTCTCCAACAGATACAGATGGCAACCTGATTCCTAACCCGGGAGCAAAGGCAGCCTTTGGTTCAGATGCACAGTTTACATCTACATATAACCCACTCATCGATTTGAATGACGGCAACTACACCAATGAGACTAAGATGTACCGATTGATGGGTAACTTCTACCTGCGTGCCAACATCATCAAGGGATTGAAGTTTACAACCACCTTCTCCCCAAACTACTCTCACAAGCGCCAGGGTATCTTCTATGCAACAGGTCTGAACGAGGGTAACGACGTAGGTTCAACTTACTACCAGAAGAACAAGACCAACTTCGGCTCTGTTGCCAATACAACCCGTGTAGACTGGACTTGGGACAACCAGTTTGACTACAACCGCACATTTGGCGACCATACCGTTGGCGCCATGGCACTGTTCTCACTGTACAAGAGTAACACAGAATATCAGTACGAAGAAGGCAAGGGTATCGCCAGCGACCACACTACATTCCACAATCTGGGAACAGCCAGTGGCGACAAGACGCTCTCAAGTTCTTATACTGAATCATCACTGGAGTCATTCGCTTTCCGTGCCAACTATTCCTACAAGGGACGTTACATGGCTACAGCTACACTCCGTACCGATGGTAGCTCCCGCTTCGCAGACGGCAACCGATGGGGCTGGTTCCCTTCTGTAGCTGCTGCATGGCGTATCTCTGATGAAGCATGGATGAAGCAGTTCAACAACTGGCTTGATAATGCTAAACTCCGTCTGTCATATGGTGTTACCGGTAACAACAATGTGGGTGACTATGTAACTATCGCTTCTGCTACAGGTCCATCTTATGTAACCATTGACGGCAAAGAGGTACAGGGTTATTATCCTAACGGATTGGTAAATACAGAACTCATCTGGGAAAAGGTTAAAGAGTTTGACCTCGGTCTCGACCTGAGTTTCCTGAAAAACCGCATCAATGTAACAGCCGACTTCTACAACCGTCTTTCTGATGGTCAGATTATGTCACGTTCAGTGCCTATCGAAACTGGTGAGAAGACTTCAACCTTCAATGTAGGTTCTGTCCAGAACAGAGGTATTGAACTCGGTTTGAACTTTAACATCATCAACAAGAAAGACTTCTCCTGGAGTGCGAACGTAAACTTCGCCCGCAACTGGAACAAGATTAAGGAGTTGAGTAATGGTAAGGTTGATGAGGTAGCCAACAACTGGTTTATCGGCGAACCACTGAACGTACTCCGTGACTATACCCATACCGATGTCATCACCGACAAGGGTGTAACCATGCACACCATGAATGGTGACAAGCACTATACCCTGAAGGAATTCTACGAGAAGTATGGCACTAAGTATAAGTGGTATGAAGGTCAGATGGCTGTAAACGACTGGAACGATGACGGAAAGATTGACGACAACGATAAGCAGATTTATGGTTGTACCGATCCACGCTGGACCGGTAGTTTCACTACCAATGTTTACTTCAAGGGCTTCGACTTCTCCATCATGTTCTATACAAAGAGCGGATTCTGGTCACGCAGCTACTTCCATGAGAAGTATATGAAGTATGGCGACCGTGGTAATGCCCACATGCAACTGGACTACTACATACCAAAGGGAGCACCAATCATCGATCATGCAACAGGTGAGATTACAACCGCCACAGAGACCCACTACGGAAAGTATCCTTATCCAAACAACAGCGATACTTCGATGGGTGGTTACTTCGGTGACAAGGGTTCAGCCAAGGGAGAAGGTTTCCAGTATCAGAAGACCTCTTTTACCAAGGTTAAGAACATTACCCTGGGTTACACATTGCCTAAGAGCGTAGTAAACAAGGCTGGTATCAGAAATCTCCGTGTTTATGTAAACGTTCTGAACCCATTCTGCTTCACCAACTACAAGGGCTTCGACCCAGAGTGGGCATCACAGAATCTGCAGAATGGCGGTCCATCATCTGTAACCTACCAGTTTGGTGTAAATCTTAAGTTCTAATCTCATTAAATGAAGTAAACAATTATGAAAAAGATATTATATAGCGTAGCATTGGCGGCCTGCTGCATGGGAACCATGACAAGTTGCAGCGACTTCCTGGATGCCAGCAACAAGTCGAATGTAACTGCCAAACAGAGTTTTGCGACAAAAGAGGGATTAAACAACCTCGTCAATAATGCCTATCAGCATCTGCAAAACGTTTATGCAGCTCCTCTGTTCACTAGCTGTTTCTCAGCAGGTACAGATATGTATGCCGATGCCCGTAACAAGATGAACGAGGCATTGAACACTTACGAGACCTTGACTCCAGAAAATACGGATATCAAGAATCTCTATACTTACCTCTATTCAGGTATACGTGCAGCCAACTCTGTATCATATTATGCACAGACAGCCCAAGTTGATGACAAGACTAAGGGGCAACTTGTAGGCGAAGCCCGTGTATTGGCAGCCTACGAGTATTATCTTCTGGTAAACAACTTCGGTGGTGTGCCTATCATGAAGGACTTCCTCACCACAGCAGACACAGGATATCCTAAGTCTTCTGCTGCAGATGTATATGCCTATATCATCAGCGAACTCGAAGATGTTATCAGCAAGAATGTGCTTCAGGCTTCAACAGCTACCAAGGGTGGCGGCAGAATCAGCCAGGAAACAGCCAAGGCGATCCTTGCTAAGACCTACCTTTCTGCAGCATGGGACCTCAACAAACAAGAATACTTCTCCAAGGCTGCTGCTCTTGCCGATGAGGTGATTGCAGGCAGAAGACTGACTACCCCATTTGCCAAACTCTGGAAGGCAGACGGATCGGGCGATGACAACGAAGAGTTCCTTTGGGATGTGGAATATGATTTGGCTACAGCCAACAATACAACATCAGGTGGTACAGAATGGAGCGGTTACTACTGCAACTATCTGGGTGGAAACGAAGATAACATCAAGGCTACAACCTCCAGCTATGTACCAACCCTCTATGCCTTGCATTGTTTCAAGAAGGGAGACCAGCGTTACGATGCTACCTTCATGAAGGAGTTGCCAGATATAAACAAGGGAAATGCTGCAGGAACCGGTTACTGGACCTGGTACAAGAATGGTGAGAGTCTGGTAGGTAAGCCAGTAACGCGATACTATTCTGCATGGTATGAAACAGATGCCGACTTTGAAGCATGGAAGGCTATAGATCCTGCAAACAGAGCAAACACCTATCGCATTCCGATGGATTCACAGAGCAAGGAAGCACAGAATATGGACGGCAGAGATATGGAATATTACGATAACCAGCAACTGGTATATGGTTCTAGTCCATGCAAGAAGTTTGACGACAGCAAGACTGCTAAGACAGAGAAGAACACCTGCTATCGCGACATCCATATCATCACTTTGCCAGAGATGTATCTCGTAGCAGCTGAGGCTTATCTGAAGGCTGGTGATAATCCTAAGGCATTGGCACGACTCAATGAGGTTCACCAGCGCGCTGGTCTTTCTGCACTTACAGGAACTATCACTATCGATGACATCCTTGATGAGAATGCATGCGAGAACTTCGGTAATGAGGCTCGTTGGATGGATCTTCGCAGAACACAGACCCTGGTAACACGTTGCACCAAGTATAACCATGAGATGGGAGACAAGGCTGCCCAGTATATCGGCAAGAAGCTTCTTCGCCCTATCCCACAGGCTGCAATTGATGCCAATGACCAACTGACATTAGCCGACCAGAATCCTGGTTACTAATCAAAGTCATTATGTTGAAAAGAAAACCTATCAGGACATACGTTAATCATTAGGTTTAAGACCGTATTCTAGGGAGATAATTCCTGATGGATACGGTCTTTCTTTTGGTTCTATCGGTAAGGTATACGTAATCGTTTTCGTAGTTTTTCGCCCACTATCTGCATGTGATAAGCAAAAATGTCGTAACTTTGCAGAAAATCTTATAGAAAAGAAAATAATAAAATAAATAAACCTAAGAAGAAATGAAGAAATCAATCATTAAGACAGTCGTGCTGGCTGCGCTTATGGCTCTGCCAATGTTCACTAAAGCACAAACTTTCGCTGGTATCACAGCCGAGCAGAACGCACAGAACACTCCTGAAGGATGGACTGCCGTAGAACTGCCACAGTTGCCAACCATCACTTCGGAAAACACGTTCAACATCAAGGATTATGGTGCTTCCACTACGGCAGAAGACAACACCAAGGCTATCCAGAAAGCACTTGATGCTGTGCCTACAACAGGTGGTATGGTCGTGATTCCTGCCGGTACCTGGATGTTTGGTAGTACAGATCAGATGACAAGCAAGACCGAGGTACTCAGCATCAAGTCAAAGACTGTGCTCCACCTTTGCGCAGGAGCGACTCTGAAACTCGTTGAATATGGTAAGGCACCTAACAACAAAACGCTCTTTATCGGTTGTAAGAACAAGAACCAGAGCGACATCGTTATAGAGGGCGAAGGTGAAACTTCTATTATCGATGGACAGGGAACCCGCTGGTGGAAGGCTCGCGACAACAAGGAGACTTTCAATCCTGGAGCCATGATCCGATTCGAGAAAGGCAGCCGATTCCTGATTCGCAATCTCAAGGTTCAGAATACTCCGGGTGTCAACATCACCTTGAGTAACAGCAATGGTGCGAACCATGGTACCATTCATGATGTAACCATCTATAACCCTTCTTCTGAAACCAAGACTGAACAGCCTTCTCATAACACAGATGGTATCTCGATCTGGGGACACCACATGAACATCTATAACTGCAACATCAGTACAGGTGATGATAACGTAGTTTGCGACAATGATGCACAGTACATCCATGTTTGGAACTGCGACTTTGGTACAGGACATGGTGCTTCTATCGGTAGTTTCACCAAAAACATCAAGCATGTATGGTTCGACAACATCACCATGAATGGCACAACTGCTGGTATCCGCATGAAGACGGGTATCAACAGTGACGGTACGCTGCGTGGCGGTGGCGAGGAGGACTGGAAGTTCACCAACTTCACCATGACCAAGGTGAAGAACCCATTCTCTATCGACTGCTTCTACGACAAGAACTACAACAGCGATCCTGCCGTAGATAAGGCAAATGCCAGAGCTCTTGATAGTACTACCCCAACCTACAACGGCATTCTGCTTCAGAACGTGAAGACAACAGATGTTTGCGATGGCAAAGCCATCTTCCTGATTGGCCGTCCTGAGAGTCATATCAAGAATGTAACACTCGACAATGTGCAGATTTCGGCAAAGACGGGTATCGATATCCGCTTCGTAGATAATCTCGTGTTCAAGAACAACTCTAAGATTACATGCCAGTCTGGCAAACTCTGGATTCGCCAGTACGATTCTATAGTAGATGACCAGTGTGATGCTACAGGGGCAGGTACAAATCCCACTCCCAATCCAGGTGAGACAACAGAAGTAAGCTATATTCTGGATGCATCAACCAGCACTTCTTCAACCGCAGATCCATCACCATGGACGTTTAATAACGGTTGCAGCATAGAGAGCAGCAAAGGTTACGCTACAGCTAAAAGCAAAACCATCAAGTACAGCAAGGGCGTACAGTTTACCATCAACCTGCCTGAGAATATTACCATTACATCGGCTATATTTGCAGGATATGCAAATGAAGACAACAAAACCTGCTATCTCAGCGAACTGAACGGAACAACCTTTGCCAGCGATAAATACGTATTCCCTAGCCGTTTAACCCAAACGGATACGAGCACAAAGTTTGATATTACACTTGCCACTCCTGCTACTGGCGTTCTTACCTTCACACCACAAGGGACACAAGCCGCTTGGGTTATCACTCTAAAAGGTGTAAAAGTAACCAGTTCAGGTATCAACAATGTTGTTTTAACCGCCAAGGTAAACAATAACAACATTTACGACCTCAGCGGTCGCATGGTGAAACTCAATGCCAAGGCAGAAGACCTGAAAAGTCTCAAAAAAGGGATCTATATCTACAACAACAAGAAATACGTAGCTAAATAATTCATTTTAACATCGATAACAATGAAAATAAAATCGCATTCACTCCTGTGCATTCTCGCCATCATCACATTGAGTTCTCCGCTCTCTGCACTGAGCGTGAATGCTCAGAAGGCGGTATCCAAGACATGGAATCCGAACCTGAAGAACGGAATGTACCGCAACCCGGTTATTGACGCCGACTACTCAGACCCTGACGTATGCCGTGTGGGCAACGACTACTATATGACCTCCTCTTCCTTTCAATGTTTCCCAGGCTTGCAGATTCTGCACAGCACCGACCTGGTAAACTGGGAGATTATAGGCGCTGCCCTACTCGATGACTATCCGGTTTTGCCTGAATACCAGGGCACCGAACTGGATTGGCGCAAGAAGGTTCAGCATGGTAACTACGTGTGGGCACCCTCTATCCGCTATCATGACGGATGGTTCTATATCTACTGTGGCGATCCTGACCAGGGACTCTTTATGACCAAGACACAAGATCCACGTGGGCCTTGGGAGCCTATCACCTGGGTGATGAAGGGAAAAGGTCTTATCGACTGCTGCCCTCTCTGGGATGAAGACGGCAAGGCTTATCTTTCACATGGATGCGCCGGTTCAAGAGCCGGTATAAAGTCAGTGCTCTTCGTAGCTCCGTTGTCACCTGACGGCACCAAGGTTATCGGTCCTTCACGCATCGTATATGATGGTCATGAAGACCAGCCAACCATCGAGGGTACTAAATTCTACAAGCGCAACGGATATTATTATATCATGAGTCCTGCGGGCGGAGTGAAGTATGGCTGGCAGGTAGAACTGCGTTCCAAGAATCCATACGGTCCTTACGAGGAGTATGTGGGTATGGCACAAGGAAAGAACAAGAAGGTAAACGGCCCTCACCAGGGTGCATGGGTAGATACACAGAACGGCGAAGACTGGTTCCTCCACTTCCAGGATAAGCACGCTTATGGTCGTGTGGTTCATCTGCAACCAGCCAAATGGGTAAACGACTGGCTCGTTATCGGAGACGACAAGGATGGCGATGGCTGCGGTGACCCTGTTCTGCAATGGAAGAAGCCAAACCTGCCATCAAGCGGTAACTTCCAGCCTAAGGAATCGGATGACTTCAACAGCGTAGATTTAGGTCTGCAATGGCAGTGGAATGGTCCTTACAGTCAGTACTGGTATTTCTGTGATGCCAAGAACTCCAAGTTGCGTCTCTATGGCGTGCAGCAGGCTGAAGATGTAAAGAACCTGTATGATTTGCCAAACCTCCTGCTCCAGAAACTCCCTACCGAGAACTTTACTGCTACTGCCAAGGTGAAGTTCATACCTAACCGCACCGAGGCTTACAAGGAAAATGATAAGGTATTGGGCGAAAGCGCCGGCATGATTATGCAAGGCATGGACTATGCGGCACTCAAGTTTGTTGATACCAAGGAAGAGGGTGTTGTATTGCAATATGTAACCTGCGAGAAGGCTGAGAAGGGAAAGGCTGAGAAGGTGGTAAAGCAAGTGGCCGTCAAGACCAGCAAGCAGCCTCAACCTTACACCGTGAAGTATGCCGTAGATGATATTCCTTCTTCCCGCATCGCGACCCAGGATGTATGGCTCCGCGTGAAGGTTCATAGCGAAGGCATCGCCAACCAGATACAGGCTATCGCTGAATGGAGCTACAGTCTGGATGGTAAGAAATTCACCAAGATAGGCAATCCTTTCACTGTGCGTGGAGGCAAGTGGATTGGTGCCAAACTCGGTTTTTTCAACACCCGCACAGCCAAGAAGAACGATGCAGCCTTCTTCGACGTAGACTGGATTCATTTCGAAAAATAACGCTTTCCAGCTAACGCGTTATTTCAGAGAATATTTTGGGAAACAAAAAAATCCCCCTCATTGCAAATCAATGCAGCGAGGGGGATTAATCTTTATGAGTAATCTAAAAATTCTAATCTTTCTTTTCTTCTGTAGGCTCTGCCTTTGTTGTTTTCTTGGCAGGAGCCTTCTTGGCTGCAGGCTTAGCTGCGGTCTTCTTGGCAGGAGCAGCCTTAGCAGGCTTCTCGCCATGGTGCTTCTCAGCCTCCTTCTCTATCTTTTCAATCTTAGCCTGAAGACGGACAATCTCCTTGTCCTTCATCTCAATCTCTTCATCCTGATTCTTGATGGTAGTAAGCAGGCTCTCAAGCTGATCGTTATCAACATCAGTAGGATAGAGGTCGTTTACTCGGGTGATGAAGTCGCCAAGAATGTTCATATAGTTAGTGAAAGCATCGAAAGGACTTGAATAGATACCTCTGTCAAGACCCACATTGCTTGGCTTGGTAGTCATGAAACGGAAGTTGTTACTTGCCTGCAGGTAATCCCAGTCCTGGTTGATACGTGGATCGTTGGCGATACGTACACGGTCTGCCACACTGTAAAGCTTGTTGAAAGCCTCACGCTGCATCGGGTTACCCAACCATGAACTTACATCACGCTCCTCGTCTACCCAACTCAAGGTATCAGGCACATTCACCTCGCCTACCGACTTGATCTTCTTGCAGATTTCTGAAGGTGTTGAGAAGGTGATGCCACGGTCCTTGGCACACTGAGGCAAAGCCTTCATAAACTCGAGGATGTTGCTTGACAGAGGCTGGGCAATACCAAGAGCAGAAAGCTCCATGAAGATATTGATAACCTGCTCCTCCTCTGGGAAGGCTGCAATCTGGTTCATATAGTTGTCGGCAAAGAGTGGATAACCGTCCCAATCACTGTTGCTGAAGCGAAGAGAGATATCATCACTCAGGTTCACATCGCGCAACAGGAGCTTCAACTTAGGGTTCAGGGCGCAATGGTAAACATAGTGAGGAGACTTCCAGCCGAGCACGTGCTTGGCACCCTCGGTGAGCATACCAATGAATCCCATGTTGGCAACATCGTTACCGATATCATCGCTGTAGATGAGCGAAGAGTTGCGCAATACGGTAGGTTTCTTTCCGAAATATTCCTCAATCTTAGTACACTGGCGCTTCACCTCATCCTTGAAACTTGCCTCATTAACAAGAGAAGCAAGTCCGTGAGAGTAAGGCTCAGCCAGGAACTCTACACAACCCGTATTGTTGAGCTGCTGAAGCTTCTCCAGTACCTGAGGAGCATGAAGTTCCAACTGCTCCATACCCACACCCGAAAGCGAGAAAGCTACCTTGAAATACTTGCCGTTCTTTTCAATCATCTCCTGAAGGGCATTCAAGGCTGGCATATAAGAGCGCTCAGCAATCTCGTTGATGCTACGGTCGTTCTCGTAGTCATCATAGTAATAATGGTCGGTACCGATGTCGAAGAAGCGGTAGCGTTTCAGATGGGTAATCTGATGTATCTCGAAATATAAACAAATTGTTTTCATAAAAATTTGAAATTTGAACGTTTAACTTGTAAGATGAGTAAAGCCTCAAAATTATTCATTCTTCGTTCTTCACTCTTCACTTAACCTACTTCCACCCTAAGGTCTTGAGGTACAGGTCTTTGATGCGGGCTCCCACTTTTTCCCAGGTAATCTGGTCTACTTCTTTCTTGCCTTCCTCTGAGAGATAATCGAAAAGACTCTCGTTGTGACAGATGCTGTAGATGGCATCAGCAAGGGCATGGATATCCCAGTAGTCTACCTTGATACAGTTGGACAGGATTTCTCCACATCCACTCTGCTTGGAGATAATGGTTGGTGTGCCGCACTGCATAGCTTCCAAAGGTGAGATACCGAACGGCTCGCTCACAGATGGCATCACGTAGACATCACTGTCTTTCAGACATTCATAAACCTGTTTGCCGCGCATAAAGCCAGGGAAGTGGAACCGGTCGGCAATGCCTCTTTCGGCAGCGAGATAAATCATCTGATCCATCATATCGCCCGAACCTGCCATACAGAAACGCACATTGCGGGTACGGTGCAATACCATGTTGGCAGCCTCTACGAAATATTCAGGTCCCTTCTGCATGGTAAGACGTCCCAGGAAGGTTACTACCTTCTCCTTGCCCTTATGATTTGGGCGTGGAATATCCTGCCACTCCTGCTTCAATGGGTATACGGCATTGTGCATGGCGAAACACTTGCGTGGATCCTGGTGATACTGGTGAATCACCGTCTGGCGGGTCAGTTCGGATACACACATGATGCAGTCGGCATTATCCATACCGTCTTTCTCGATAGCGTAAACGGTAGGGTTCACCTTTCCACGGCTACGGTCGAAATCAGTAGCATGAACGTGGATGCACAATGGTTTGCCACTCACGCGCTTGGCATGAATTCCGGCAGGGAATGTAAGCCAGTCGTGAGCATGGATAATATCAAATTCTTCTGAACGGGCTACAACTCCGGCAATGATGCTATAGTTGTTGATCTCGTCATGAAGATTTGACGGATAACCACCGGCAAAGTCCATACAGCCGAGGTCATTTACATGCATATAGTTAAAATCGGCATAGATGTGGTCACGGTAGCGGAAATAATCGTCCGGATTCATGATATTGCCTACGCGCTGCTGCACATAGTCGTGATTTACATCTCGCCAGGCGATAGGCACACTGTTCATTGCCACAATCTTGCAGGCACTGCGGTCCTCATCACCGAAAGGATGAGGCAGACACAATGTAATATCGACATCTCCCTGGGCATGCAAGCCCTGGGTGATACCAAAGTTGGCAGTAGCCAAGCCACCAAATACGTGAGGAGGATACTCCCATCCAAACATTAAAACTTTCATATAGCAGTCCTCCTATTATTAATATTGATATTTTTCAAGTAACTCGAGCGCACGCAGAATCTCAGCCACATTCATGGCGAAAGAGATGGCACCACGACCTGCGAATGGAGGGTTTCCATCGAAGAGTTCGCTGATGGTACCGAGACAGTGGGAAGACATTTCGTCCTCATAACCTACCATCTGGCGTTCGATAAAGCTCAAACGGGTACGCTTATAGAGTTTCAGACTTGCCTCCATATAGAAGCCACCGAGCCATGGCCATGCCGTACCCTGATGGTAAGCATAGTCGCGCTGGGTCTGCGGACCTACATAAACAGGATTATATCCACCGCTCTTTGGCGAGAGTGAACGCAATCCCTTAGGAGTAAGGAGTTCGCGTGTACAGATATCAAGAACCTGCTTCTTCTGGTCTTGCGACAATGGAGAATAGTCGAAAGCCACTGCAAATATCATGTTCGGGCGAACGCTCCAGTCCATCATATTTCCATCAACATAATCGTAGAGATAGCCATATTCATTGAGGAAGGTATCGAGGAATGCCTGCTTGGTCTGCTCAGCCTGAGCCAGGAGTTTCTGCTGGCTGTCTTCTTCGCCAACTGTTGCAGCGAGAGAAGCACAGAAGCACAAAGCGTTATACCACAAAGCATTAAACTCTACGATATAACCGGTACGTGGAACCACTGGTCTGCCGTTGGCAGTAGAGTTCATCCAGGTAACAGCCTTGTCCTTACCATCGGTATAGAGTAATCCGTTCTCTTCGAGCTTCAGGTTCGGATGCTTGTTATCCTGGATAAAGCTGATAACATCCTTGATAAACTGTCCATACTTCTTGAAGCATTCTTCCTTGCTGGTTTCCTTGGCATACTGCTGCAAAGCCCAGATAGCCCACAATGGCACGTCAGGCTGCTCTATCTCAGCAATATGAACGCTGACCGGCTTGCCTTCCATAAACTCGTAGTATCCCTTCATGGCAGTCTTCATCACCAGTTCGAAGTAGTCATCTTCCTCGATAGAGAGGGTGAGACCCGGAAGAGCGATAAATGTATCGCGGGCTCTGCACTTGAACCAAGGGTAACCTGCCAGGATATAACGGTCATCGTTCTTTTCACGACGATGGAACTGATGAGCCGCATTGACCAGACAGTGGAAGAAATTGTCACGAGGCGAACGCTCATCCACTTCCTTGTCGAAGAGCTTCTTCAGGCTGACCGCCTTGATTTCTGATGTAGAAGCAGCAAAGACGATGGTTTCGCCTTTCTTGATATCCATTTCAAAATAGCCAGGAACATAGAGGTCTTCGTTAGAAGCATAACCTCTCTCCTGCTCCTTTGGATATTCCACGCCACGATACCAATCTGGACAGAATTTAAACTCGTTCTTCTTGGAGAACTGCATATAGAGATCAGGATAACCTGCATACATACAGGTCTTGATGCCATGATCTACCTCAGCATAATCACGAGATGCGGTAGCATTCTCATGAGTAAACTGACGGACACTGCGGAAAGCCAGAAAAGGACGGAAACGAAGGGTTGTTGCCGAATGGCCGTCTACCAGGGTATAGCGAATCAGAATGCGATTCTCATAATGCTGGAATACAACTTCCTTTTTCAGGATAACACCACCTACGCGATAAAGGGTAGTTGGCACTTTATCACAATCAAACTCACGAATGTACTTGTGGCCCATCGGACTGTAGTTGTTGCCCTGGTACTTGTGCAAGCCGAGGTTAAACTCTGCTCCATGCTGAATCACCGTAACATCCAGTGAACTCAAGAGCACATGATTCTCATCGTCCAGTTCTGGAACCGGCACGACAAGTAATCCGTGATACTTGCGGGTATTACAGTCTACAATCGTTGAGCACGAATATGCACCCGAGCGATTTGTCCTCAACAACTCCTTAGGCAACGACTCTTGAAGATTCGTCATAAGGGCCTTTTCGAATTTTAGATAACTCATAGATCTATATTAAGGTTCTATATTTTTGTTGACTAAATTAATTGCTTTCAAAGGTAACACTTTTTTGTGGTATAACAAAGCTTTTTGTATGCCATTTTTAGAAAAAATTGCCTTTTTATGTTTTAAAACATATTTTTAGACAAAAATGCTTGATTATTTCGAGAAAAAGCATTACTTTTGCACTCAGTTTTCAGTTTAAAAGATTTGTACACATGGCAGCTAGAGGAAAATACGATAAAGAAAATATAGCAATGCTGATTGCTAAGCTATGGGGAGGCATCACTGATGACCAGTTCGATTTACTGAAAGAACATCTGGAAATCAAGAAGTATAAGAAGAACGAAATCATCTACAAGAACGAGGGTACTCCTGAATATGCACTATGTCTCATAGCGGGAAAAGTGAAGATATACAAAGAAGGTATCGGTGGCAAGAGCCAGATTATCCGTGTTATCAAACCGATTGAATTTTTTGGTTTCAGAGCCTATTTTGCAGATGAGATATACAAGACGGCAGCCATGTCGCTGGAAAACTGCGTCGTTGCCCAGTTCCCGCTGGCAGTTCTCATGAAACTGATCTCCAAGAGTTTCAACATCGGCTTCTTCTTTATCAAATATCTCAGTGTGGAAATAGGTAAATCGGACGACCGTACCGTGAACCTCACCCAGAAACATATCCGTGCCCGACTTGCCGAGGGACTGATATTTCTGAAAGACTCTTATGGGTTAGAAAAAGACGAAAAAACTCTTGACATCCGATTGAGTCGTGAAGATCTGGCAAATCTCTGTAATATGACAACGAGCAATGCCATCCGTACGCTCTCAGCCTTTACGGCAGAAGGACTCATCAATACTGAAGGAAGGAAAATCAAAATCTTACAGGAAGAAGAAATCATAAAAATAGCAGAACTCGGATAAAGTTCTGCTATTTTTTATTTATATGTTTTACATTATTCGTTTTTCTTGATACATTTCCCTTATTACGGGCATACTGGTTATACGGGTATCAGGAAGTTGATAACCTCCTGAATTACAGTAATCTGGAATGGGCCTACCGGTGTATTCATCAATCTGCCATCAATACCTATCAGGGCATGCTGGGCATCGAGCACCTCTACCTCCCGGGTACGGTAAGGATGCACACTCTTATGGTTGAGGAACTTACCTTTCACAAAAAGATAGATTCCCTCGAAGAGCTGGGTTGTCTTAGAATGAGATACCACCGACACATCGAGCAGTCCGTTATATGGCACAGCATTCGGAGTCTGTCCATATCCTGTTCCATTGCCTATACACATCGTCATCACTCTACGCTTGATAACATCCGAATTGATTTTCACATGCATCTTATAGTCCAGACGCTGGAATATCATCAGGATGAAGGAACAGAGAAACGACAGGGTACGTGAACCGAAGATATGATGGGTTTTTCGTCTCAGGTTCATGATGGCAGCGATGAGTCCGATATTGATACAGTTGAGGAAATAGCGACGGCATTTCTCCCCCTTCTTGTTCACATAGCGGATACAACCGAGGTCAATCTTTCTGATACGACGTTTTTTCAGCGACGCCACCGTCTTCTCGATATCGCTGTCGCTGAATCCCCAGAAGTGGGCAAAGTCATTCATCAGTCCGTTAGGAATAACACCCAGTGCCACCTCTTCTCTTTCTTTCGGATCTATCTGCATCAGACAGTTTACGGCATCATTGAGCGCAGAATCTCCACCAACAATGACAATGGTCTTATAACCATTGTTGATAAACATTCTGATGAGCCGTTCTACGCTCTTCTGATTCTCGCTCTGCACAAAGTCGTAATCCACGCCCTGCTGCTTGAGCACCTTCTCTATTTTTTCCCAGCGCTTGTTACTTCGCCAGCCTCCTCTAGGGCAATAAAGCAGCCCCCATTTATTCTCGTTTACCATTGTCTCTTCTTTGTAATTTGAAAGTTGTAGAAATATTACTTCCGCCTAGCCACCGTTGCATCCGATTCCATCGGATGCCAGCCCAAGCCAGATTCCAGGCAGCAGCCTAGCTCCTCATCAGCTCCAAAACCGTCTCCACCTTTTTCTCCATTGGCTGCAATGCATCTACCCAATGGATAGTAAAGCCTCTGCGCTCCATACCTCTGAACCACGTCATCTGCCTTTTGGCAAACTGATGGATTGCTATTTCCAGACCGCGATACATTTCATCGTATGAAGTCTTACCAATCACATATTCTGTAATAAACTTATATTCCAAACCATAATAGATGAGATTTTCGGCAGGAATACCACGATCTAGCAGTCCCTTGATTTCATCTACCATTCCCTCATCCAATCGCTGTTTCAGTCTCCGTGAAATTTTCTCCCTTCTTGCGTCTCGGTCTATACTGACACCGATAATCAGCGAATCAACCGCAGGGAGTTCACGTTCGGGCATCGGATGCTCCAGATTATAGCTTTCAATTTCTATCGCCCGGATAGCTCGCTGTGCTGTATCCACGTCTGTGCGATTGTGCATATTAGAACCCGTTTTTGCCTTCAGCTCTTTCAGTATCAGCGTAAGTTCCTCTAAACTCTTATGAGCCAATGACTCACGGAATTCCGGGTTCTGCGGAACAGGTGAGAGATGATAACCTTTCAGCACCGACTCAATATAGAGTCCTGTACCTCCACATAATATCGGAAAAGCCCCTCTCTTCTGAATATCCTGATAGGCATCATAAAAATCCTGCTGATATTCAAAGAGATTATATTTCGTACCAGGCTCACAGATGTCAATAAGGTGATAAGGTATCTGCTTGCCATGGATGGTATAGTCTGCCAGATCCTTACCCGTACCTATATCCATGCCGCGATATACCTGGCGGCTATCAGCACTAATGATTTCAGCGCCCTTGGCAGGGGTACCCGACAAATGGGCACCCAGGCTATTGATCCTGGCTGCAAGAGCGGCAGCAAGACTCGTCTTACCACTCGCCGTAGGTCCCAATATGGTTATCATCGAATATTTCATGCCGCAAAGTTAAATGAAATTATTGAGAAAACAAAATAAAATGAAAAAAAATTCTCACTTATAAAAACAAAAAGCCGTCCAGCATTGAAAAAATGCTGGACGGCCATATACTTAATCGTTAAGAGGCAACGAATTAACCATTGTGCTTCTTCATGATCTTGATCAACTCAACA
>ERZ779999.31-NODE-31-length-29483-cov-7.86156_pt1 | contig 29483 bp, 33 predicted proteins | sample MGYA00511932_ERZ779999 | MGnify/ENA primary metagenome ERZ779999 (study PRJEB29588, sample SAMEA2145251) | human gut metagenome | biome: human gut; feature: human-associated habitat; material: faeces | place: Denmark | collected 2008/2010 ...
CATGAGGTCAGACATGAATGTTTTCTTGTTGTAACTCTTCAAGCAAGAAAACAAACTCGACTTAATTGCTATTGCCTTCATTTAAAAAGTTTTGTTATATGAATTAATGTGATTTTTGCTTCGTTATCCGAAAATCGAGTGCAAAGGTACAACTATTATTTCATATAACAAAATCTTTTTTAATGTTTTTTAATTACTGCAGCTGAGTCATGTGATAACCCAGTCTCTTCAGTTCCATGGCAGCACCCATCAGATACATTTGATGTAAAGCTGCAATGAAACCACGGAAAGCATCCTCTGTACCAGGCTCATATCCCTGGTGGATGAGCAGGGTATAGGTGCGTGCGGCACACTCTGCTACGATGGTAGAAGTAGCCTTGTGCTCGTTCTCGTCGAGCAGCAGAACCTGGTCGAGAATATAGTCGTCCATGTGGTCGAAATCAATGCGGTCTCTGAGGTATTCATAAAGATTATCTACCTTGCCATACAGCTCCCAGTCTTCGTCCCAGTATTTGGCGATGGCCATGCCCACGAACATAATCCATCCCAGAGCCACGGTAGGGTATTTGCTGAACTCGCGCATGGCATCAGGCAGATAGCTTTCGCCAATCTTCGCCCACTGCTCCTCGATGTCTGGAGCATCCGGAAGCTGCTCGTCAATACGTTGTCTGCCAGTAAGATACATAGTCAGATCCTGCTTGAAGATCTCTTCTATTCTTTTGCTTTTATTTTCCATATTATTTAATCTTTATTGTCTCTAACTGTAATTGATGGTACAAAGGTAAAACAAAAAACTCAGATAATGCCCGTTTTTTACAAGTTTTAATGCTTTGTTCATCCCTGAGATAACTCAGCGTAATCTGATGGATAGATGAATAAAAATGGGTGAAATGGGGGGGCAGTGAGATGATTCAAAAAATGAACCAGTTTTCTTTATTTTTCAAAGAATCATTTCGGAATATGCTTAATTCTTTAGTAGATAGTAAGTTGTAATACTCCGTTAGATGATGTTCCTTGAATACAAAGCAAAAAATCTGAAATATTCGCTAAAATTTTAACACATTATATTTGGTCAGATACATTATTTTTCGTACTTTTGCAGAAGATTCTGTATCTCTTGACAAGAGATCAACAGGAATCTCGAACTAAGTAATAGATAAAATGGCTTTCTAAGGCGCAATCAATATGAATAATATGTTGCAGTACCCTAGCTACGCTGTATCAGTGATGCAGCCAGCAGAAAGACATAAAAGTGTTGACGATTAGTGGAAGTTAGTCTATTGGTTTTCAATGCTGTGATACATGTCACAACCCCTTATAGTCCGGGAAGAGTCATCTTTTCAGGGGAAGCAGAGCTATATACTTTCCACAATATCGATTAATGAATTTTAGCATTTTACCTATGCCAGTATTAACAGTCAATCATTTCATCAGATATGTGGTTTATAGTACAGACCGATGTGTCCGGAGAGAATAAATCCATTGAATTCCTGAAGGAGCATTACCCGGGAGTCATCTCCGACTATTACTTTCCTTTGGGTAGGAAGACCATTCCTGCCGAAGATGGTAGCGAGAAGGTGCGTTTCGTACCCCTCCTTTCAGGTCTCTTCTTTATCCGGATAGAAAATAAGAAAGCGCTGGAGCGTATCCTTTCCCATAACGGCTATTTCCGGTATCAGGGCTATGACTTTGATATCAAAACCAGGGAAACGGTAGAGCGTACCTTCTTTGCCAAGGTTCGCCTGCTCTGTGCAGATAGAGAAAATTACTCCCTGGACGAGATCATCGACCTCGCCCGCATCCCGAATGCGGATATGGAGCGCTTCATCTATTATAATGAGCAGATAGCTGAAAATATCCAGGGACTGTGCATCGTAGATAAGCGGTATGATGATCTCATCCTCGAGAATGATACCATCCGCATCCTCAACGGACCGTTGAAGGGTTGGGTAGGCGTGGTGAAGCAGATCAAGAAGAATGGCAAGAAAGACCGCCACCTTCTGGTACGTTTCGGAAACAACCGCTGTCTCAACATCTCCAATATCCGCCAGTATGATATCCGGGTAGAACACGAGGCAACCCGAGGAGCCAAGTCGGAAGCGGTAGGCGTATGGCGTGCCATCGACCAGCTCATCGGTTATCTCCAGTTCCGGTATCCGGCAGAAAATGCCGCCGCCACCCTGCGTCGTCTCTTTGAGGATTACCAGAAGAAACTGACCTGCCATCGTGGCTGTCATCAGACAGACAAGGCATATAGCATTAAGAAATCAACGTTAGAGGAAGCCCAGAAGAAGGAAGTGCTCGATTATATCGACGAGGCGATGCATCCCAACTTCCGCATCCTCGCGGGTTATTTCAAAACCGATAATGCTACTATCCGTGAAGGATTGAAGGAACTCATCCCCGATGTCCTGCTCCGTCCTTTTCTTACGCCAAGTACCGACATCCCGATTCCGCAGGATCAGGAATATACCGTGTTTCAGCATAATGGTATCGTTGAGTTGGTTATCCGCTGCCATCTGCAGGAATACTTCAGGGGTAAGAATTATGAGGCAGATAAATACAATCCCGTCTTCGATGAGGATTATGAGTATGATGCCCATATCGCCCTGTTGCCGACAGATGAGGGTAGGGTAAAGGCAATCACCTCATGGGGTGCCTTCTACGACCGGTATGCCATGCTGGATGAGGAAGATCACCGGAAGTTCCTCCTCGATCTGGAAACCAAGAAGTATCCTCGTCTCCTGCGTCTGCTTACTCAGGGCAGATACAGATTTGAGAAAGTCCATCAGATAGGAGGTTTCTCTCTCGATATGGATATTCCTTATACGGAGGATATCCAGGAGATGGCACGGCAGGCAATCGCCCAACTTCAGGCATCCGGTGATGAACCGGGCTTCTTGTCCCAGACCACGGCTGCGGCCGTAGAGATGTGGCAGGGCGCCCGACTTCTGATGTGGCGCCAGTTGCTTCAGCGTTATGTCCTCCTCCATAAGGTACCGGTAGCAGATCTTCCAAGTGTCATTGTCTCCGACACAGGGTTGGAGGAGAAGTTCAGGCTTCAGGAGGGTAAACTCCAGATAGGAGAGGTTGCCCAGGCACTTCTGGAACGCCAGCAGCAGATTACTGCCTATCTGGAAAAAGGACAGTTGCAGCAGGCTGCCATCCGCTTCCTGGCAATGACGAAGGTCATCTCCGTCCATTTTGCCAAGGATGAGCTTTACAACTATATCACAGACGACTTCAATCCCAATGACACCTGTACATCGCTTTTTGACACGATCGTTCAGAAGTCAGGAAAACATAAGGATGTGACCAACTATCTGTATAAGGGAATGGTAGAGCTGCAGCAGGAAGATGCATGGACGTATTTCAAATACCCATCCTTCCTCAAGAAAGCAAAAGATGTGTATAATAAGATAAGAACTAACTAGATAATAGTGATCTTTATAATAACAAGAAAAGATATAAGTTTATGAGTCAGCAGAATAATCAGAACGAACCAAACAAGACACCTTCAAATGGGATGCTGCACAAGATGAAAGTATCCCTCTTTGTCAATCGATTGACAAACTGGTATTTCTCTAAGAACGCCCTCCCATATTGGTGTATCCTGGCATTGGATAGCCTTGCTATCCTCTTTGCAGGAATTGTCGCTACTTATATAGCAGAAGGTGGAGATACTCTGGCAAATCATTTCTGGGGCTATTTCTTCACATTCGTGTGTACCCTTCCTCTCTTCATGGTAGGTATGAGAATCTTCCATACCTATTCGGGCATCATGCGCTATTCATCGTTCGTCGATCTGATACGCATCTCCGCAGCCCTGGTTTTGGGTTACCTCCTCAATTGTCTCCTCCTTTGGATATTGCCGGAAGGTTATCTCTATAAGATTTCGTTAGAAGGTATCATCGTGATGCTCTTCATCTCGATGTGTGAGATGTGGATGATGCGTGTCATCGTTAAATATATGTACGATTCCACCTTTGCTGTGGATATCCGTACCCCTGTATTTATCCTGGGCGTACGCCAGGGAGGTATTTCGCTGGCTAAGTCTATGCGCAATGACCACCCATCCCAGTATGTAGTCAAGGGCTTTACTACCATCGAGGAAGATGTGGTAGGTAGATATCTGTTGGGTTGCGAGGTGTATCCATACGATGAAAAGCTGATTTCCATCATGCACAGCATGAATGTCAAGACCCTCTTCGTCAGCCCGCTGGTCACTGATCAGTTCCTGGAGATGCAGGATATGATAGACAAGCTTACTGCTGCCGGCATCAAGATTATGATGATGCCAAAGGCACAGTGGTGGGACGGCAAGTCAAACATCCGTCACCAGATGATGCGTGAGGTGGATATCGAAGACCTCCTGCCACGAGATAAGATAGAGGTGGATATGGATGCCATCGGCAAGCTCCTCAGCGGTCGCACCATTCTCATTACAGGTGCTGCCGGAAGTATCGGTTCCGAGATGGTGAAGCAGATTGCCGTTTACCATCCAGCCCGTCTGGTTCTGGTAGATGCGGCAGAGACTCCTATGCACGATGTCCGTCTCTTCATGAGCAAGAACTATGCGGATATCCCATGCCAGACCATCGTTACCAGCATCACCAATGCTACCCGTATGGAGCACATCTTCTCAGCCTATCATCCAGACTATGTATTCCATGCAGCAGCCTATAAGCACGTGCCGATGATGGAGGACAATCCTTCTGAAGCCGTACAGAATAATATATATGGTACGCGCGTGATAGCCGATATGGCAGTGAAGTATGGCACCAAGAAGTTTGTGATGATCTCTACCGACAAGGCTGTGAACCCTACCAATGTGATGGGATGCAGCAAGCGAATCTGCGAGATCTACTGTCAGTCGTTGAACAAGGCGATAGTAGATGGCAAGGTCAAGGGAGTCACCCAGTTTGTCACTACCCGTTTTGGTAATGTCTTGGGCAGCAACGGTTCAGTTATTCCAATCTTCAAGAAGCAGATAGCGATGGGTGGTCCTATCACCGTCACCCATCCAGACATCATCCGTTTCTTCATGCTCATTCCTGAGGCATGTAAGTTGGTATTGGAGGCAGGCACCATGGGTAAGGGAGGCGAGATCTTCGTCTTCGATATGGGCAAGCCGGTCCGCATCGCCGACCTGGCAAAGCGTATGATAGCCCTCTCGGGTGTAGATGGCATCGACATCAAATACGTAGGATTGCGTGATGGCGAGAAGCTCTACGAGGAAGTCCTGAACGACAAGGAGGCAACCGTACCAACCCATCATCCAAAGATCATGGTAGCCAAGGTTCGTGAGTATCCATACGAGTTGGCGTGCCAGAACGAGCAGGAACTCTACGACCTCTCCTTCACCTACGATGATATGGCAGTAGTGAAGAAGATGAAGCAGATTGTTCCAGAGTACAAGAGCCAGCACTCGAAGTACGCTCAGCTTGATGCATAGCGGTTCCGTCTTTTAAAAGAAATAAGAATATGGCACAGTTAACATTACAAATAGATAGTCCATCTTTATTGGAGCAATTAAAGAGCGTTCTTTCCTTGATGAAAGGGGTCAAAATCATAGCAGACAATCCATTATCTAAAAATATAGCTCTGGAGGAAATTCCAAATGCTGAAACTTTGGCAGCAATGAAAGAGGCAGAGAGCGGACACGATGCTGGTGTCGTTCGAGTAGATAGCCTAGAGAGTTTCATGGCATCATTGGAAGAATAGAAGGTATGAAAGAAATTCGAAAGACCTCACAATTCAAGAAAGATTATAAGCGTTTTAAAAATAATAAAGAATTTGTAGAAACGCTTATGTGGATAGTCATGCTTCTGGCAGAAGGAAATCAGATACCGGAAGAGTATAATCCTCATCCTTTGAAAGGTAATTGGAAAAACTATATGGAATGTCATATAGAGAACGATACTCTCTTGATTTGGTTTGATAAGGAAAATAACGCAATTGAATTAGTTCGTTTAGGTTCTCATTCTGAGCTATTTGGAAAAGGGCGTAAAAGATAAATTCCTCTGCGGTCCCAGCCCGCAAAACTTGGCGCAGACCTCTGATGGTCCGCCAACCACGGTACACAAGTGACATTAAAATAATGTAATTATGAGAACGTTCAATTATAGTGAAATACAAAACACTCCAGTTTGGAATGAAGTAAAGAATTGGAGTGAAGATCGCAAAAATGCCCTCATAACATTGTTATATTCAACGATGAATGGTATCAATCCTTATGAGGCTCCAGAAGAAAAAGTACAGGCATTTGTAAATGATATGCCTCATGAGATTTTAGAAATGGCATCAGAGTATGCCATTAGACAAAGTCGTTCAGGCAGAGGTACGTCTCATCCTCAAGCAATTGAAAAAATTAAGGAACAAAGAGGATGGAAATAATATGGTCTGACATAGCGCTTCATCAACTAAATGAAGTCTTAGACTATGGTTATAGTCCATTGTAAGCAGTCAACTGCAACGGTAGTAAAGATGATAAAGCGTTGGGTAGAGCATAAGATTGAACTTTAACTGTATTCAAACCTTCCCCATGCTGTCCCATCCCGCAAAACTTGGCGCAGACCTCTGATGGTCCGCTAATTTCCCTCTTCTTCCCTGAGGTTTCTATCCTCTTGAAAGGGAACCTAAAGGATATAAGTTTAATTAAGATAGTATAATGTTAGAAAGATTTAGGGTTCTTTATTCAAAAGAAGCTGATGACTTTTTGGATAGTCTTCCACAAAAGGCTAAGGATAAGATTTTGTCGAATATAAGAAAGGCTAAATATGTGTTAGATCCTAAGCTTTTTAAAAAGTTAGAAGGAACTGATATTTGGGAATTCCGTACGAAATATGATGGAATTCAATATCGCTTGCTTGCCTTTTGGGATACCTCAACTAATTCTTTAGTTGTTGCTACACATGGGTTTATCAAGAAAGTACAAAAGACTCCTAAACAACAGATAAAAAGAGCCGAGGAAATTAGAACGTTGTATTTTAAAATGAAAGGATAGTAACTATGGAAGAAATGAAATTTTTTACAGAAGAAGAAATTCTGGATAAGCATATAGGTAAGATAGGAACCCCTCATAGAAACCAATTTGAAGATGAAATTAATACATACTTAATTGGTGAGGCAATAAAGGAGGCTCGTAAGAAAAAGCAACTTACTCAAGAGCAGTTAGGTAACCTTGTAGGTGTGAAGAAAGAACAGATTTCGAAAATTGAGAGCGGTAAGAATCTTACACTCAATACGATTTCCCGAGTGCTTCATGCAATGGGATTACAAGCTCACTTAAATATTCCTTCAGTAGGTCAATATGCCCTTTAATTCTAGTAGTAAAGAATGTTTGAGACCTGATGACTGGTAATTGAAGAGGTGCTTTAATTAGCAAGTTGTCCCCTTGCGGTCCCAGCCCGCAAAATCTGGCGCAGACCTCTGATGGTCCGCCAACCCAAGAGCGTAGCGGTTCCGAGCACCGAGTAGGGCGGTTTTCCTCTTCTTCCCTGAGGGGAGAAGACCGAGATGTGAGGTGGAGCCTTCCTTAACGGTAAGGAAGGACGGGTAGGTTTTCGAACAAATAGCACCGAGTAGGGCGGTTACATCCCTAATCCCTATGGTAGGGATTTAGGGCTTGGGTATAGGGTAAGGACCCTCCCGCAGGGGTTTCTGTCCCCAATAAGGGGAACCGAAGCGGTCGTAAAGACCATTGAACGGAGGAATTCGAACAGAAATATGATATTAGGTAGGCGAAGCACGATTAGCATTGTTCATTAAGCTACTTTTCGCTTTTGGTGTGGAGCCTACCTTTCTTGAATAAAAAAATATAACGAGATATGAAAACAATTATGTTAGTATTTGGCACTCGTCCAGAGGCCATCAAAATGTGTCCATTGGTCAAGGAGTTCCAGAAATATACTGATGAATTTAAAACAGTAGTGTGTGTAACTGGTCAGCATAGAGAGATGCTAGACCAAGTATTAACCATTTTCGACGTAAAGCCAGATTATGACCTCAATATTATGAAGCAAGGACAGGATCTGACAGATGTAACAGCACGTGTACTTACTGGTCTTCGCGATGTATTTAAAGAGTGTCGCCCTGATGTTGTTCTCGTTCATGGTGATACAACAACTTCAACTGCAGGCGCATTGGCTGCATTTTATGCACAGATACCAGTAGGTCATGTAGAGGCAGGTCTTCGTACACACAATATATATTCACCATGGCCAGAAGAGATGAATCGCCAAATTACAGGACGTATTGCTACTTATAATTTCTCTCCAACACCGCTTTCTGAAAAGAATCTTCAGGAAGAGAAGGCTCATGGTGAGATCTTTGTTACAGGCAACACGGTAATCGATGCTCTTCATATGGTTGTGGATAAGCTTAAGAACGATGCAGCTCTTGCCAAAGAACAAGAAGATATTCTTGCAAATGCAGGCTATGATATTAATCGTTTGGCAGATGGTAAGAAACTGGTTCTTATTACTGGACATCGTCGTGAGAACTTTGGTGATGGATTTATTCGAATGGTAACAGCTATGAAGGATCTTTCTGAAAAGTATCCAGAGGTTGATTTTGTTTATCCAATGCATTTAAATCCAAATGTTCGTAAGCCAATACATGAGGTGTTCGGTGAGGACTTAACACGTCCAAACTTCTTCTTTATTGAACCTTTACAGTACCTTGAATTTGTATATCTTATGGAGAAGTCAACAATTGTGCTTACTGACTCAGGTGGTATTCAGGAAGAGGCTCCAGGTTTGGGTAAACCAGTGCTTGTTATGCGTGATACTACTGAGCGCCCAGAAGCTCTAGCGTCTGGTACGGTTCATCTTGTAGGTACTGATTATGATAAGATTTTTAATGAAGTAAGTACTCTTCTTGAAGATTCTTCAGCTTATGATAAAATGAGTAAGGCTGTAAATCCTTATGGCGATGGTAAGGCTTGTTCTAGAATTGTTGCAGTTCTTAATGGCGAGCATCCAGCACCTTATGGTAAATGATTTTTTGATGAATGAATAGGATTTTCCTCAAAAGGAAGTAGAAAAAGAGGATTTAGTACCTCATATAATACTAAAAACTTTAATTCGTATATCTTATGGATAAGAAAATAATAACAGTAACCTCTCCGTTACTGCCAAATTTGGATGATTTTCACGCTGAACTCCAGAAAATCTGGGACAGCAAGTGGATAACAAATAATGGTGATTATCACAAGAAACTGGAGGCTGCGCTTGCAGAATACCTCAAGGTTCCTTATGTCAGCCTCTTTACAAATGGTACATTACCATTGCTTACTGCATTGCAGGCACTTCGTATTACTGGTGAGGTAATTACAACTCCATATAGTTTCGTTGCTACTACTCATAGTATTTGGTGGAATGGCTGCAAGCCTGTTTTCGTAGACATTGATCCTGCCACAGGTAATATAGATCCGAACAAGATAGAAGCTGCTATTACTCCAAGAACAACAGCTATTATGCCAGTGCATGTATATGGCAAACCATGCGATACAAAGGCAATTCAAGAAATTGCTGATAAGTATGGTTTGAAGGTTATCTATGATGCAGCTCATGCTTTTGGTGTAGAGGTAAATGGTGAGAGCATCTTGAATGCTGGAGATATGAGTACTTTGAGTTTCCATGCCACAAAGGTATATAATACTATTGAAGGCGGTGCATTGATTATGCACGATGAGAAGACCAAGAAACGTATCGATTACTTGAAGAACTTCGGTTTTGCTGGAGAGACAGAGGTTGTTGGTCCTGGTATTAATAGTAAGATGGATGAGATGCGTAGTGCATACGGTTTGCTCAACTTGAAACAGGTGGATGCAGCTATTGAGGCCCGTCATCAGGTAGCTATTAAGTATCGTGAGGTTTTGCGTAATGTAGAAGGTATAACTTTCTTCGATGATGTTCCTGGCGTTCGTCATAACTATAGTTACTTCCCAATCTTCATCGATGCACAGAAGTATGGTATGACTCGTGATGAGCTTTATATGAAGATGAAGTCTCAGAATGTATTGGGTCGTCGTTACTTCTATCCATTGATTAGCGAGTTCTCTACCTATCGTGGTTTGGAGAGTGCTGACCCTACAAACTTGCCTAATGCTCATAAGATGGCAGCTAGTGTAATTTGTTTGCCAATGCATCATGCTCTGAGCGAAGAGGATATTCAGAGAACATTGGATTGCATCTTAAAATAATAAAGGAATAATGGCACAGAAGAAAATACTCTTGTTGGGCGGTTCTGCCCAACAAGTGATTGCTATCAAGACTGCTAAGGAACTTGGTTATTATACAGTATTGTGTGACTATCTGTCTGATAATCCTGGCCAGTATGTAGCAGATAAATATTATAATGCCAGTACTACAGATGTTGAGGCTGTTTATCAAATAGCGAAGGACGAACAGGTTGATGGTATTCTTGCTTATGCTTCAGATCCAGCTGCACTTCCAGCAGCAATTGTTGCAGAGCGTTTAGGTCTTCCTACTAATCCAGCCAAGAGCGTAGAGGTCTTGGGCTTGAAATATCCTTGGCGTCAGTTCTTGCAGAGCCATGGTTTTGCTTGTCCTAAGGTTTATTCTTTCCATCCTGAAACCTCATTGGATGAGATTAAGGAAAATGCGAAGAATTTTACTTTCCCAGTAGTAGTTAAACCAACAGATTCTTCTGGTAGTAAAGGTGTAACTATGTTGGAAAACTGGGATGGCCTGGAGAAGGCAATCGCTTGGGCTGATTCATATTCTCGAAACAAGGTTTTGCTTGTAGAGGAATATATACAGAGAGGTTTTCCTTCAGTTGTTGGTGGTGACATCTTTGTTTGGGATGGAAAGGTTGTTCTCTATGGAGAGATGGAGTGCCTCAGAGACATCCAGAGAAGTCCGCTTATTCCAATTGGAAAGAAAAAGCCTTTGTGTACATCTGAAAAGCAAACTTTTAACATTCATAAGGAATTACAGCGAATTGTTACTGCTCTTGATATTCGCTTTGGTGAACTGAATGTTGAGATAATCCTCGATAAGAATGACAATGTTCATTTCTTGGAATTAGGTCCTCGTGCTGGTGGTAACATGATTCCAATTCAGCTGAGTGATGCATATGGTATCGACTTGGTGAAGGCAAATGTTCAAGCTGCGATGGGAGAGAAGCCAGAGTTCTTAGAACAACCTGTTAAGTCTTTACCTGGTTGCTTTATGCATTATGTACTTCATAGCTACGAAGCAGGTATTTTCAAAGGTGTTGAAATCGATGAACGCATTGCCAAGAATGTTTATCGTCAGGTAATCTATAAACAAGAAGGTGATCCTGTAGAAGTATTCGATGGCGCAGGTAAAGCTTTAGGTATTATCTTCCTTCATTTCGACACAGTAGAGCAGATGGAGGATTTTAGTAAGGATTATAATTCGCTTATTAAAGTTGTACTTAAATGAACGAAAAATCAACATCACCTATAGGCGGATATTTTGAATTGGAGTTGCCTTGTTTCCCGGAATACCATGCAAAAGCGATAGCTTTAAATAGTGGTCGTTTTTGCTTAGAGTATATTTTGAGATGTAGGAAATATAAGAAAGTGTATGTTCCCTATTTTACTTGCGATTCTGCAGTTGAACCTATAGTTAAGCTTGGTATTCCATACGAGTTTTATCATATAGATAAAAACTATCGTATCATTGATGATATCATCCTTCAGGAAAATGAAGCACTGCTGTACACCAATTATTGGGGATTGCATGATGACTATTGTTGGAAACTTGTAAGCAAGTATAAAAAACAATTGATTCTTGATTATACCCAGGCCTTTTTCTCTAGACCGATAGACGGGATAGACACTTTCTATAGTTGCAGAAAGTTCTTCGGCGTACCGGACGGTGGGTATCTTTATACAGATGCTATAGCAGATTTCGAATTAGAACAAGATGAGTCTTATACTCGAATGGATTCATTGGTTAAGCGAATAGATTTGTCTCCGGAAGCAGGTTATGATGATTTCCATAGAACAAGTAATGAGTTTCATCAAATACCAATTCGTCGTATGTCTAAATTTACTAAGCGTATGATGCAAGGTATAGATTATGGAATTGCGGCTTTGCGTCGTTTAGAAAATTATAATTTTCTGCGTAAGCAATTGGGTGGTAGACAACTCAATTATGGTGAAATTCCGATGATATATCCATTTGAGTCTGATTTTGGACAGAATCTTCGTAAGAAACTGATAGCAAATAAGGTTTTTGTAGCAAAGTACTGGCCAAATGTTGATGAATGGGCAGGAAAAGATGCTTTAGAAACTTGGATGGCAAATTACATTCTTCCGTTACCTATAGATCAAAGATATGGGAAAGAAGATATGGAAAGAATAATTCAAATTTTAAAATTATGAACGTAAGAATTAGACCGTTGAAAGAACAGGATGCATATACATCGGTAAAATGGAGAAATGATCCTGAAGTCTTCAAGTTTACAGGAAATATATATAACCACGAAATCACGATTGATAATGAATTAGAATGGATTCGCAAAGTAACTGCTAATCCTACTGATTACCGTTGTGCGATTTTGGTGGATGAGGTTTATGTTGGAAACATTTATTTGACTGATATTAAAGAAGGTACAGCTCATTTTCATATTTTTATTGGTGATAAAAGCTATTGGGGAAAGGGAGTTGCGAAAAGGGCTTCTTTGCTTATATTGGAATATGCTTTTAAGGTTTTAAATATAAAAGAAGTCCTTCTCCGTGTAAGAAATGTGAACACGAGTGCTTATAATCTGTATCTCCGTTTAGGATTTAAAGATGTTAAGGTAGATGGAATCTGGACTTTGATGAAATTATCCAACTTATAATTGGTAATAGTTAGATAGGTTTTAGAGAATAGTTCAAAATAACTGCCGTTTTTGTTTGTAATAATTTGTTAGAAAATTAATAAGGATTTAAATATTATGATTGTCTGCATAAGTGGCAATAATATTTTAGTATGCATCAAGAATCATTAAAGAATAAAACTATAAAAGGAGTTGGGTGGAGTGCAGCTGATGCTTTACTTGGACAGGGAGTAACATTTATTGTCGGTTTAGTATTGGCTCGACTCTTGTCACCTGATGAATACGGATTGATAGGTATTTGCTTAATCTTTACAACGGTGCTGAATGGCATTGTTGATAGTGGATTTAGCAATGCTTTGATACGTAAGAAGAATGTTACAGATGAAGACTATAACACTATGTTTACGACTAATATGGCTATTAGTATAGTATTATATGTTCTTCTTTTTATAAGTGCTCCTTTTGTTTCTGATTTCTTTCATCGAATAGAATTAATAGCATTAGTTCGAGTTACAGGCTTGATATTATTTTTAAATGCTCTATCTATAACACAAGTTACAATTCTCACAAAAAACATAGATTTCAAGACAAAGACTAAAGCTTCTCTAGTTTCTGCCATAATTAGTGGTGTGATTGGCATTGCTATGGCGTTTATGGGATATGGCGTTTGGTCTTTGGTTACCCAACAGCTTTCTAAACAGTTGTTATATACTTTATGTTTGTGGGTTTTGAATAAATGGTGGCCCAAGTTTACATTCTATAAGGATAGTTTTAAGTATATGTGGGGCTTTGGTTGGAAACTCCTTGCTAGCGGTATTTTGAACAATGTATGGAATCAATTATATCAGGTTGTTATAGGAAGATGCTATACTTCTTCAACTCTAGGACATTATACTAGAGCTAATGAATATGCAAGCATATTTTCATCTAATCTTACCTTAATAGTCCAGCGTGTTAGCTATCCTGTTTTGGCAGAAATTCAGGATGATAAGGAACGTATGGTTCAGGGATATAGAAAAGTCATCAAGGTAACAATGTTTGTTACTGCGGTATGTATGATTTCGTTAGGGGCTGTTTCTGAACCATTGATATATACTTTAATTGGCACAAAGTGGCATGAGGCTGCAACATATCTTCCTTTAATATGTATATCAATGTCTTTGTATCCTTTGCATGCAATCAATCTTAATATTCTTCAAGTTTTAGGACGAAGTGATATATTTCTTTATTTAGAAATCCTTAAGAAAATAGTTGGAATAGTTCCGATAGTAATAGGAATCTTTTGTGGTATTTACTATATGCTATTGACCTCAATCCTTGCAGGTGTTATAAGTTTATATCTTAATACATGGTATACAGGTAAAACACTTAATTATTCTTTTTGGAAACAATTGCGAGATATTACACCATCCTATTTCACAGCATTGGTTATTGCATTGGCCGTCTATTTTTTGAAATATTTGTCATTACCATATTATGTAGTATTGATGCTTCAGATCATTGTTGGACTAGTTGCATGTATAACCATAAGCGAAATTTTCAAGTTTGATGAATATAAAGAGTTAAAGACAATTGTGATTAAAGTGGTTAATAGAAAGAAATAACAAATATGAATTATCCAAAATTTAAAGTTTGTGTTAGGTGTTTTACCTTTAATCAGGCTGATTATATAGAAGATGCCATGAATGGTTTTACAATGCAACAAACAGATTTCCCTTTTGTTTGTTGTATTGTAGATGATGCTTCTACAGACAAAGAACAAAAAGTTATTAAGAGTTATATGGACAGAAATTTTAATCTTTCAGATTCTTCTGTCTCATATAAGAAGGAAACGGATTATGCCAATATCATATATGCTCAACATAATAGCAATAAAAATTGTTTTTTCGCAGTTTTATTCTTAAAAGAAAACTTGTATTCGAAAAATGAAAATTTAAAAAAAATCGAATATATTTCAGAATGGAGCCAAAGTTGCGAATATGAGGCTATATGTGAAGGAGATGATTATTGGACGGTTTGTGACAAACTTCAGAAGCAAGTATGTTTTATGGATGATAACCAAGATTATTCATTTTGTCATACAGGCTTTGATATTTATATACAAAATTTTAAGAAACTTCAAAGTGGTATCGATATTGTAAAAAATAATCTCAGTATAATAAGTAAAAAAGACAATCTTGCAGAATGGATTCTTGATGGAAATAGTTATAGAATTCAAACCGCTACGGTTTTGTTGCGCAACAAATATAGTCATTTAGTAGCAGAATTACTTAGACCATATAGAGGCAAATTTTTAATGGGGGATACTCAGATGTGGTTAGCATATCTTTCTTTTGGTCGAATAGGATTTTTACCAGAAGTTACTACCGTATATCGAGTTAATAATGGAAGTGCTTGCCGACCAGACAATTTTGAACATCAAATTCGTTTTGATCTTTCATGTGCAGAAATGCGTGTCGAAATGGCTGATTTATTTAATCTTAATGAGAAATTTAAAAGATATCTTCAAAAGCAATATCATAATAAATTAAACTTATATTATTGTTATAATGAAAATTATAAGCCTTTTGTAAAAATCAAATTTAATAATGCGGTTGATATGATACAGTATCATTTATTAAAATTCTCAATAATGAGAGTACTGTTGAGAAAAATATATGAATATCGTATGCTTCAATATGAAAGAAAAAATGAAAAATAATATAGTAACAGTAAAACGTGATTCTGGAATAGAGTTATTAAGAATAGTGGCTATTTTTGGGGTTATTATGATTCATTTTTATGAAGCTGCAGGTGATTCTCTCCCTTGGTTAAATCATCAAATACTTTTGCTCCTCAGAACATTAAGCTCCGCTTCTGTTGATGTTTTTCTTATTATTTCTGGATTCTTCTTGTGTAATGGAAACAAACGAAAAGTAGCTAAAATTATTGACTTGGTTCTTCAGGTCTCTATTTATAATGAAATAGCCTATTTAATTGAGGCCTATTGTGGAATTTGGCCTTTGTCTTTTAGGTCGATAGTCTCTAGTGCTCTACCTGATTGTTACTATACAATATTATTTGTTGTATTGTATTTGATATCACCTTATATAAATATAGTAATAAATTCGTTGTCAAAAAAGGAATTCCATATATTTTTAACGGTAGTATTCTTGATCTTTTCGGTATATGCAATAGGGGTTGATCTGTTAAATGAAATAGTTGGTCAAGAAATAGTTGGTTTAAGTTCTATAGGTGCATGGGGGAGTCAGTCAGGTTTTACCATAGTTAATTTTTCTCTTTTGTATTGTTTAGGTGCCTATTTACGACTTCATGGCTTCCCTAATCTATTGGTAAAAAGAGGAAAAATTATTGGTATATTACTAATTGCTCTTATTGCTCTCTGGGCCGAACTAAATCAATTTCTACCTAATTTTGGTATGGATAGTGCATGGAAATATAACAATCCTTTGGTAATTTTATATGCTGTGATTTTGTTTGGCTTCTTTTTACGTCTGAAAATTAGTAGTAGCTTTATTAATTCTGCTGCTAAAATTGTATATCCGCTTTTTCTTATACATTGTTGTGTGATTAAGCATATTAATATTTCTTATTACTGTCAAAAATCATTTTATGATATAGTCTTTTGTTATTTAGTATTTTCATTTTCGATGTATATTTTATCATGGCTTGTCTACTACTTATATAAACGCACAGTAGGCTTGTTAATATATAAAATGTTTTCGTATAATATAGATTGTTTTAGAATGAAAGAGTCTAGTGGTAAGTGTTAAATATATAATATCAATGAAGAAATTTTTGCCATTTTTGTGTGTTTTTATGTATTTTATGTCGCCTTATAGATTAGGAGGACATGAAATGCCCGAAATTATTGGTCTCTTTGCTCTTTTTTTAGCATTTCTGTCAAAATATAAGTGCTTTTTACCTAAGAGTTATGTTTTTTACTTGGTATATATATGGCTTATTCCTCTTTTCTCTTCATGTATTTGTGGAATTCCTGGAAAATATCTTTTATCAGCCATTCCGGTAGCATTGATTTTGTCAACTTGTTATATAGGTTTTTTGATGCCTAATTTAAATAAGAAATTAGTGCTAAAGTATTATCGTTGGCTTGTTTATATTGCTGTAGCATTTTTTGTTATTCAAGAATTCTCACATATAATAATAGGATATCGCCCTGTTTTCTTCTTGCCATTTTTAGAAATGTATTATGAGGACTCAAATTCTTCTTCTATGGCGGCAATTGAGGTAAATAGTGATCGTTCTGCTTCATTTTTCCTTGAACCATCCCATTTCGTTCAATATATTATTCCATATTATTGTATATCATTATCAAGATATTTAAAAACGAAAAAAAATATTCTAGAGGTATTGGCATTAACGCTTGTCATCATTTGGTTACGTGCAGGAGTTGGCTATGTTGCACTTTTGGCAATTGGTAGCTTTTATTTTTTGCGGAGCGGCGTTATGAAGATGTATCAAAAGATAATTATCGTAGTGTTTGTTTTTGCTGGTTATATTTTGCTTACGACTGTATATGCAAATAATGAATATGTTTCAGCAATACTAGATAGAACTTCAGAGTTTTCTATGACAGTTGAAGAATCAGGATCTCAATCTGGTTTTTTGCGTATTTGGCGAGGGTATTTTATATATGCATCAATGAATTTTGCTAGCCAATTATTTGGTGTTGGTCCAGGCTGTCTAGATTATGTTTGTAATGCTGTTATAATACCAGGTACTAGATATGAAGGTACCTATATGAATGGTATTCAATTACTGCTAGTTACTGGTGGAATTGTGGGGCTAATATTATTTTTCAATTATCTTTTCCGATTCGCTCGTAAGCTTGATGTTACAGGAAAATGTATATTAATAGCAATGATTTGTATATTCTTGATGGAGCATATGTATAATACACCTAAAATGTTTTTATATTTATTGCTTGCGTCTTGTTTTACAATTAAAAAACAAAGGTGTAAATTTAAAAAGAAAAAAATAAAATGAAAAAAGTTTTTATAGTTTTAAAAGAGGATGTTATGTTATATCCTCCCGTTCTTACAATTTTGAATATTTTGTCTTCTTTGAAAGTCCAGGTTAGTCTAATTGGTGTATATACTGACAAAGAAGGAAAAGCAAAATATGAGTCTAAGGGTGTAAAGTTTATAGATGTGGATAGCTATTATGAAAATGATAGTCTGTTGACAAAGTTGAAAAAACAACTTAAATTTAGACGTATTGTTAAAAAAACGCTTGAAGAATCTGAGCTTACTAATGAAGATAGAGTTTGGATTATGGGATCTGAAAACATTTGTTTGTTAAGCTCTATCGTTGATAAGTATCCTACTATTTTACATTTTTTTGAGTTTGTTGAATCTAAAATTAATTGGAAGTACCAATTATTAAATCCTTCATATAACCCTGAGAATACTTTGAAGAAGGCTTTAAAGGTAGTTTGCTGTGAATATAATAGAGCGCAGATTACTAAAGGTATTTATCAATTAAAGGATCTTCCTCTTGTTTTACCTAATAAAGTTATCGTTGATGAAAGTGAGTTGTCTAAAGTCCCAATGGACATAAAACCAATGATAGATGATATTACTCAGAAAACAAAAGGAAAAAAAGTAGTTCTCTATCAAGGAATTTTCCTCGATGAGGAACGACGTCTAGAGGAATTTTGTGAGGCTATAAGTCATTTGCCGGATGATTATGCTTTTATTGCTATGGGAAAAGGTAGCAAAATGTATGAGCATTTAAAAGCAAAGTATGAGTCTGATAGAATCATCTTTATTCCATTTATTAGACCTCCTTATCATCTTTTGGTAACCAAGTTGGCAACTGTTGGAGTTTTGTCTTATTTCCCTCGAAGAGGCCCTATTGCTTATACCATAAATCCTATATATTGTGCTCCGAATAAAATATTTGAGTATGCTAAGTTTGGTATTCCTATGATTTCTAATGATATACCTGCTTTGAAGTATGTATATATGGAGTATGGTTGTGGCGAATGTATTAAATATCCAATGACAACAGAAAATATAACAGAAGTCATAAAGAAGGTTATGGATAATTTGCCTGCATATAAGGAAGGTGCATTAAAGTACTTTGATTCTGTAAATGTAAAATCTATTATTTCAGAAATAATAGAATAAAATGATTTAAAATATAGCGTATGATGAATCCTCAAAATACTCTAGAGCTGTTTTGTTATAGAATAAAACTATTGTTTATAGTCTTTTTGGGTGAATTGATAAAATTTTTGATAGATTTAAAAGTAATAAAACCTAAAAGACAGGCAGTCTCTGGGATAAAGACTAATCCAAGGTTAATTGTTTCTTTAACATCTTATGGCAGAAGAGTTAATTTAGTATATTACACTATTATTTCGTTGCTCCGTCAAACTGTTCAGCCAGATATGGTTATTCTTTGGCTTGATTCTGACAACTGGAATGTAGGTAATCTTCCAAAATCATTACTTCAGTTGCAGAAATATGGCCTATCGGTTAAATTTTGTAAAGATTTAAAGTCTTATAAAAAATTAATCCCAGCTTTGGAACAATTCCCCGATGCGATGATTGTTACTTGTGATGACGATATTTATTATCGCAAGAATATGGTAGAGCGTTTAGTTTTAGCATATAAAAATGATCCAACTAAGGTGTATGCTCATCGAGCTCATTGGATTTCTTTTAATGGAGATGGTTCTCTGCAAAGTTATAATAATTGGCTTGAAGAAATTTCTGCAGATGAAGGATTTAGAGTTTTTCCAACTAGTGGTGGAGGTACGCTTTATACAAGAAACTTATTGTATAAAGATATGTGTAACAGTGAGTTGTTTATGAAACTTTCACCAAAAGCAGATGACGTATGGAACTATTTTATGGGATTTCTCCAAAATACGAGAAACGTTGTACTTCCATATAAAGGATATATTTATGTACCATTGGATGTTTTCTATCAAATTTTTCATAAAGGGTCAAATTTGTCTGGAAGTAATGAAGGACAATCAATGAATGATGCTCAGATAAAATCAATTATGGATTATTATAAAATAACCGATTTTGATTTAAATAAATAATGTTATTTAACTTTCACAATGTTATGGATAGTTTTGAAGATATTAAAATAGCAGTAGCCGGTACCGGCTACGTAGGACTTAGTATTGCTACGCTATTGTCCCAGCACCATGAAGTAACTGCTGTAGATGTAATCCCTGAGAAGGTGGAGAAACTCAACAATAAGATTTCTCCAATCCAGGACGATTATATCGAAAAGTATTTGGCTGAAAAGCCATTGAAGTTGACAGCAACTCTCGATGGTAAGTCTGCTTATCAGAATGCTGACTTTGTAGTGATTGCTGCACCAACCAATTATGACCCAGTAAAGAACTACTTCGATACAACCCACGTAGAAGAAGTAATCGATCTGGTATTGGAAGTAAACCCAGATGCAGTGATGGTTATCAAGAGTACCATCCCAGTAGGTTACACCCGCAACCTCTACTTGAAGTATGCCAAGAAGGGAGTGAAGAAGTTCAACCTCCTTTTCTCGCCAGAGTTCCTTCGTGAGAGCAAGGCTCTCTATGATAACCTTTACCCAAGCCGTATTATCGTAGGCTATCCAAAGGTAATCGATCGTCCTGAGTTTGCAGAAGAGAATGAGGCAATCAATAAGGTAACAAATGTCGATATGATGATGGAAGCTGCCAAGACTTTTGCTGCACTTCTCCAGGAAGGTGCCATCAAGGAGAATATTGATACACTCTTTATGGGTATGAAGGAAGCTGAAGCTGTTAAGCTCTTTGCCAATACCTATCTGGCTTTGCGTGTAAGTTATTTCAACGAGCTTGATACATACGCAGAGGTCAAAGGTCTTGATACCAAGGCAATCATTGAAGGTGTTGGTCTTGACCCACGTATTGGTACTCATTACAACAACCCAAGCTTTGGTTATGGTGGCTATTGCTTGCCAAAGGATACCAAGCAGCTCTTGGCAAACTATGCCGATGTTCCTGAGAACCTGATTGAGGCAATCGTTGAGAGTAACCGTACTCGAAAGGACTATATCGCAGATGCCGTTCTTCAGAAAGCAGGTTACTATAGCTATGCTGATGATAACAGCTATGATGCAAGCAAGGAGCACAACTGTGTGATTGGTGTCTATCGTTTGACCATGAAATCTAACAGCGATAACTTCCGCCAGTCTGCTATTCAGGGTATCATGAAGCGTATCAAGGCAAAGGGCGCTGAGGTCATCATCTATGAGCCAACATTGGAGGAGGGTAGTACCTTCTTCGGTAGTAGAGTAGAGAACAACCTCGAAGCATTCAAAACCCAGAGCCATGCCATCATTGCCAACCGCTACGATGCTTGTCTGGATGATGTAAAGGATAAGGTATATACACGAGATATCTTTAGAAGAGACTAATTTTATGGAAGATTTCGGATTGGTATCAATTATCACTCCAACATGGGCGTGTGCTCCTTTTATCTGTGAAACAATAAGAAGCATTCAAGCTCAGACTTATCAGAATTGGGAATTGCTGATACAGGATGATTGTTCTACAGATAATACACTGGAGATTATCCGTCCATATATGGAAGATGATAGTCGAATCAAATATGAGTGCAATCCTAAGAATAGTGGTGCTGCCATTACTCGTAACAATGCTCTTCGTAGAGCAAAGGGGAGATGGATAGCATTCCTTGATAGCGATGACTTATGGATGCCTGAGAAATTGGAGCACCAGTTGGCTTTTATGGTGAAGAATGGTTATGCCTTCTCTTATACTCGTTATGAAGAAATGGATGAGAATTCTCATCCAAGTGGTGTTTTGATTACGGGTCCTAACCACGTCACAAAATTGGGAATGTATTCTTTCTGTTGGCTTGGATGTCTAACTGTGATGTATAACCGTGAAAAGGTAGGTTTGATCCAGATAGAAGACATTAAGAAGAATAATGACTATGCGATGTGGTTGCAGGTGTGCCAAAAGGAAGATTGTTATCTCCTTGATGAATGCTTGGCAAAATATCGCAGAGGTAGAGTTGGTAGCGTTTCGACTCACGGTTACGCAACAATGATTAAGTGGCATTATAAACTCTGGCATGAGGCAATGAAGATGAATCCTATATCAAGTTTGTTCTGGACAGGAATGAACTTGGTATGTGGTGTATTCAAGAAGATTCATTATGTGAAAAAATAACTATGATTTTCAAAAGACTATTTGATATTGTAGCATCCCTATTTGGATTGCTCTTGATATGGTGGATATTCCCGCTGGTGGCTTTTCTTATTCATAAGAAGATGCCGGGTGGCTCGGCTTTCTTTGTTCAGAAGAGAGTGGGCAAGGGGGGAAAGTTATTTAAGTGCCATAAGTTCCGCTCGATGGTGGTGAGTCATAATGGTTCGTCGGTATCGGTGGCGGGTGATAGCAGAATCACTCCGTTTGGTGCGAAGCTCCGCCATTATAAGATTGATGAGCTGCCTGAGCTTTGGGATGTGCTGATTGGCAATATGAGTTTCGTGGGTCCCCGTCCTGATGTTCCTGGTTATGCAGATAAACTGGAAGGAGATGACAGGGATGTACTGAAGCTTCGTCCGGGTATCACGGGTCCTGCTACGCTGAAGTATCGCCTGGAGGATGAAATGATTTCTGAGTATGTGGCAAAGAAACAGGCAGAGGGTGATGCTCGCTCTATGCAGGAGATTGCTACTGAATATAATGACAAGGTGATATACCCTGATAAGGTTCGCCTTAACTGCTATTATTATCGCCATTACTCCTTCTGGAAGGATATCGAAATGATATTCGCAACAGTGCTTGGCAGAAAGGTGAAGTTTGCAGGGGAGGAAGTTTAGTGTTTCATGGATGAATTCTACGAATGGCTGAATCCTAGGATTCCTGTAGAGTATGTACTCATCTCCTTTCTTGTGCTTTCTGTTGCAATCGTGACAGGAATGCTGGTGATGAAAGGGGGTAGGGCGAAGAGGTTCGTGCTTGGGGCTTTGCTTGCGGAGTACTATTTCCTGGTCCTTTGTTCTACCGTGATCTGTAGAGCTAGTGTCATGGAACGACATGTCGAGTTGATGCCATTTTGGAACTATTCCGATATCTGGAATAAGGTGGATTATCCTGCTGACTTGATAGAAGTGTTGTTGAATATCGCACTCTTCGTGCCGATAGGATTGCTGCTTGGAGGACTTGGTTTTAAAACCAAGAAAATCCTCTTATCGGGAATCTGCTTATCGGGGATTATTGAGGTTTCACAATTCGCCTTTTGCAAAGGGCTTTGTGAAACGGATGATGTAATGCATAATACCTTGGGATGTGTTATAGGTTACTTTGGCTTTATTGGATTATTGAAAGCCAGAAGAATCTTTGAGATTAAAAGATATTAAAAACAATATACAAATGGAAGAAAGAAAGACTATTTATCTTTGTCTGGCTCACATGAGCGAGACTGGTGAGGAACAGAAATATGTGAAGGAGGCATTTGATACCAACTGGGTGGTGCCTCTGGGTCCTAACGTGAATGGTTTTGAGGATGACCTCAAGGCTTTCGTTTCAAAAAACAGCGATGGCTCTGAGTTGTCTCGTGAGGTGGTGGCGCTGAGTGCTGGTACTGCTGCCGTTCACTTGGGTTTACTGGCTTGCGGTGTTGGTCCTGGTGATGAGGTTTGTGTGCAGAGCTTTACTTTCTGTGCTTCTTCTCATCCTATTACATATCTCGGTGCTACTCCTGTTTTCATCGATTCAGAGCCTGATTCATGGAATATGGATCCGGAGTTGCTGGAGAAGGCGATTATCGACCGTAAGGAGAAGACGGGTAAGTATCCTAAGGCGATTGTTCCTGTTGCACTCTATGGTATGCCTTATGATTGCGATAAGATTATGGCGATTTCAGAAAAGTATGGTATCCCTGTAGTGGAGGATGCTGCTGAGGGCTGCGGTTCTAGATGGAAGGGTCAGGTATTGGGTACATTCGGTAAGTTCGGCGTATTGTCATTCAATGGTAACAAGATGATTACTACTTCTGGTGGTGGTGCCTTGATTTGTCAGGATGCCGAGAGCAAGAACAATGTGATGTGGTATGCTACCCAGGCTCGTGATGCTTATCCTTACTATCAGCATACTGCCATCGGTTACAACTACCGTATGAGTAATGTCTGTGCGGGTATCGGTCGTGGTCAGATGACTGTTTTGGAGGATCACATCGCTCATCATAAGCATGTACAGGAGTTGTATAAAGAACTCTTGAAGGATGTTGAGGGCGTTACCTTGCATGAGGCGCCTAATGCCGACTATGATTCCAACTACTGGCTCTGCACCATTACACTTGATCCTAAGCTGAAGATTCAGGGTCAGGAGAATGCGTATAAGGAGGTAGTGAAGACTGCTGTTGGTGGAGCTGCTGGTGTGATTCACATGGTGGATACTCCTACAACTGATTGTCAGCCAAATGAGAATGTGGAGGCATTGCGTGTCTTTATGTTGAGCAAGAAGATTGAGGCAAGACCAGTTTGGAAGCCTATGCATAAGCAGCCGGTTTATCAGGATGCTCCTGCATACGTGAATGGTGTAAGTGAGGCCATCTTCAAGGTTGGTGTCTGCTTGCCAGCTGGTCCAATGGTATCGGACGATGATGTTCGTTACATTGTAGAAAGTATTAAAGAGGCGATTGTATAATCGCCTCTTTTTTGTAGGTAAGCTTAAGAAAGGCTCCACCTTTCTCACCAAGCCGCTCTTCAATGGTCTTTACCCCCCCAGGTTCCCCTTCTAGGGGACTGAAACCTCAGGGACGAGAGGATATAACCGTCCTCCGGCGCTCAGAACCGCTTCGCTCTGAGGTTGGCGGGGCATCAAAGCCCTGCGCCAGGTTTTGCGGGCTGGGACCGCATGGGGGAAGGTGGTTATAGTTTATATCCAGGTAATTTGCTGATAACTTGCAGATTTCTTGTGATTTTCTTGGGGATTTCGAGAAAAAAGCGTAATTTTGCGGCTGAATGTTGAACTAGAATAAATAGGAGGAAGAATATATGGATACAACAAAGTTAACAAGGGAAGAGGCTCTACGCCGTTGGAATGCTTCTAAGGAAAACAAACGTAAAATGGTGGAGAAACTGGAGAACTTGGTTCGCAAAAGCTGTCTGGAACGTACTGGTAAAGAGCCTATAGGGGTAGAAGTATGGTAATAGAAAAAATGTCTCTGGCTGTGATTAATGCCAATTCGCCCTATGAGGTAAAAGTGGCTCTAGCTGATGATACATTGTGTTTCATCACAGATTATGATGCTGAAATTTTCGTAACTTTTGAAAGGGATGATATACTTCATAATGGGTTGGTTTATCAATTTGGTATCTCTAATCCGAAGGGAGTGAAGTCTCCTCGTGATCCTAAGGTGCGAGAGACTATTCTTGCCATAGTGGAGGAATTCTTTGCAAAGAACAATGCGGCATTTCTTTATATCTGTGATACAAGTGGTGGCATGCAGAAGATGCGTAATCGCTTATTCAAATACTGGTTTGGCATCTACGGGGAAAGAAAGGAGTATGTTTTCCTGCCGCAAACGATTACAGACGAGGAGGGTAATGATAACTATGCAGCACTAATCATTCGTAAGGATAATCCTCAATTCGCTGATTTGGTAAGCGAGTTCATGGCTACCGTGAATTTACTAAATACTAAGCCGGAAGATTTTGATGAATAGATTTATATAATAGTGCCGTAAATATTCTTTTACCTTTGCACCATGATTTTAAATTTTTCAAATTATGGTACAAGGCAAGAAACAATTAAACAGCAAGCCAAAGTTCGCCGAGGTTGTAATCGGTGACAATGAGGCGAAGGAGATGCGTGAGTCTGCAAAAAGGTACAACATTGTTTTGAGATATGCAATACGGCGTTGAGCGGAAACTTACGATGGAAGTGAAATTCTTTGAACCACCTAGTTTTCTCCTTCCAAGGAAAACTCCATAAAGTCTTACTAAGCCTCTCTCTTGCCCAAAGAGAGAGGCTTTTTATTTAGCCATTATGAATGGTTGCGCTCTTTCCTTAGTCGTCTGGCTTTTTCGACCTATGCGGTCGGATGAAGGGTACGCAGATTTCGCAGATGACGCAGATTTTGACCTGCTCGGTTTGGGATTTCGCAGATTTCGGGAGATTTTGCTGATGACTTGCAGAATTCTTGCTTTTTTCTTGGTGGTTTAGAAGAAAATGTGTAATTTTGCATCTATAGTTAAACGTTTAAATTATAGGAGGATAGATTATGGTTGTTTATGTTGCAAACCCACTTTATGATGCTGTGTTCAAATACTTGATGGAGGATAATCGTATCGCTAAGACCATTCTGTCAGCATTGTTGAAGAAGAAAGTTATCGATGTGAAGATTCGCAGGAATGAATATGCAAATCTGACTCGTCGTGAATCTATCTCCATGTTCAGAATCGATTTCGCTGCTACTGTTTTAGATGAAGACAATCAGCCACATTTGATGTTGATTGAGCTTCAAAAGACTTGGCTACCAACTGAGACTTTGCGTTTCCGCCGTTATCTTGCTCTGCAATATAACAACGAGGAGAATATGCGGAAGGAAGAGCATGGAAAGTATGCTATTCCTATGGTTGCAATCTACCTCCTTGGACATTGTGTCGGTGAGATAGAAGAACCTGTTATATATGTCAACCATCATGCTTATAATTATGATGGCAAAAAAGTAGAGGCGGGAATTCCTGATCCTTTTGTTGAGAGTTTGCAGCATGATAGTATCATAGTGCAGATTCCTTTGTTGCATGGTAGGGTTAACAATCGCTTAGAGAAGGTTCTTTGCTTGTTTGACCAGACGAATGTTGCGGATAATAAAAAGGTGATCAAGGTTGATGATAAGCAGTTTGAGGGTGACAATGATATGGAATATATTGTTCGTCGTCTTCAATCGGCTGCAGCTGATCTTGATATGAGGTATCAGATGAATGCTGAGGATGAATTCTTCTCAATCTTAGAAGAAAAAGATACCCTAATAATGCAATTGAATGAATTGAAGGAGAAGGATGAGATGCTTCGTAAGATGATTAAGGGAATGCAGGAAAATGGCATGTCGCTTGATGAAATTGCTAAGATGTTGAATAAGACAGTGGATGAAGTAAAACAGATTCTTTAGGTAGTATCTTGTAATTGACAGTTATGAAGATAAAAAGCATAAAGATAGAAAAATTATATGGTAAGTATGATTTTGACTGGAATTTACGCAGTGATGTAAATATTATAGCAGGCGATAATGGCTCATATAAAACTACGCTGTTGAATATTATAGCTAGTTTATGTGAGCCAAATAGCGTACCTGAAAGATATATTCTTAAGGGAGCTATTTTGGAAATGACAGAAGAGATTTCTGTAAAATTTCGTATTTCTGATCTTACTCTAAACGCTAGTGTTATTTCGATTAAGCAAGGTGAGAGTAAGTTATCTGTTGGCAACTTTAAGAAACTTCGTATATTCAATAAAATATCTACATTTGATGTTCCTGCACTGAAAAATGAAATGAGTAGTGTCTTGGATCAACAATTGGAAGTTCTTGAAAGTGAATATGCATATTATTTGTCAGATCTTTCTAAACAGCTTTGTAATATTATTTATCAAGCGGGAAAAGTTGATATGGAAGATATGAAAAAAATATATGCGCACAATGATATGTTTATTGAGATTGTTAATGATGCATTTAAACGTACAAATAAAACTGTTGACACAACGAAAAGTAAATTGCAATTTAAGATAGGGGATGAATTGCTGGAAAGTAATAAGCGTTTATCTTCTGGTGAAAAGCAGTTTATAATCGTTATGCTTGCGATTTTGTTGCAGCGTAATCAAGAGAGCATTTTGATCATGGATGATCCTGAAATATCGATGCACTTGGATTGGCAGAGAAATTTGATTAACAATATTCTAAAGTTGAACCCAAACTGTCAGATTATATTAGCAACGCATTCTCCTGGTATCATTATGGATGGATGGGAACAACTGGTTACTAATATTTCTGATTTGATTTCTATTTCTGATTAGATTTTGTATACGTATATGACAACTTTTTTTGTAAAGGTTTACGAAATATAGATAAAGGCTTTTCGGATGGGAGGCTCCCACAGTTTTTTTTTGACCTATGCGGTCATTGAGAGTTGGGTCACGCAGATTTCGCAGATGACGCAAATCTTGACCTATTCGGTCTTTGAATTTCGCAGATTTCGGGAGATTTTGCTGATGACTTGCAGAATTCTTGCTTTATTCTTGGTGGTTTCGAAGAAAAAGCGTATTTTTGCGGCAGAAGTGTTAAATATAGAAGGAATTGATTATGAGAAGTATGAATAAAATGTCGGCGGAGGATATCGCTAAGCTTAAGGCGGTAGCTTTGTATGTCTTAGACAAATGTGGTGAAACGGATTTCATTCATTTGTTTAAGATTATCTATTTTGTGGAAAGGAATCTCTATGCAAAATATGGTCAACATTTAGTTAAGGATACTTTTATCGCCATGGAACACGGACCGGTTCCCTCTCATCTTTATGATGCCTTGAAATTAATGAATGGCAAGGGAAACAATAAGGATGTCAAAGCTATTAGCGATTCTTTGTTACCTGCTGGTGGGGAATGCGCTTGGTTTTTTGTGAAAGCTGGCGAAAAGCCTGACTTGGACGAATTGAGTAAAGCTGAGATAGAAGCGTTGGATGCTGCCATTGATAAATACAAAGATATGGATACCAAGACTTTGTCTGAGCTATCTCATGATTCTGCCTGGCATGAGGCATGGGATAAGAATCATAATGCTGTTATGACCTCTCTGAATATTGCAAAAGCAGGTGATGCTTCTAATGAGTTTTTAGAGTATCTCCAGGAACAGGAATTTATAGATTCTATTTTGGAGGCTTAGGCTATGGTGAACTTCAAAGAATTGCTGGGAAATAATAATCAGCTTCAAAACTTGCTCCTTGATACAGTTGAGGAAGGTGAAGTTTATCGTCTTTGTATGACAAAAGAAGAAGGTATTATTCCTAAAAATAAAGGAGATGAAGGGAGAAATTAATAAGAATGATTTGGTAGAAATAAAAAAGGCCATTTGTTCTTATGAGAATGTTTCCATGAAGTTGTTGAAACGTTTTGGATTGATATAACTGGGAAATTTATTGTGATTTTCTTGGTGGGTTCGTAGAAAAAGCGTAACTTTGGCGGCTGAATGTTGAACTAGAATAAATAGGAGGAAGAATATATGGATACAACAAAGTTAACAAGGGAAGAGGCTCTACGCCGTTGGAATGCTTCTAAGGAAAACAAACGTAAAATGGTGGAGAAACTGGAGAACTTGGTTCGCAAAAGCTGTCTGGAACGTACTGGTAAAGAGCCTATAGGGGTAGAAGTATGGTAAGTATTCTTTTACCTTTGCACCCGGAATCACGAAAGTCGATGAGGAGCAATAAAAATGAATTTAATATTTAGTCAAATTAAGGTATAACCTCCATTAGCTTGTGCTGATGGAGGGCTAAATTGCGTATTTTTGTTTCAAAATTAGGAAAATGATGCCGCCGTGCAAAGTTACAACATTATTTTGAGATATGCAATACGGAGTTGAGCGGATACTTACTAAAGTCTTACTAAGCCTCTCTCTTGCCCAAAG
>ERZ779999.32-NODE-32-length-28775-cov-5.20656_pt1 | contig 28775 bp, 32 predicted proteins | sample MGYA00511932_ERZ779999 | MGnify/ENA primary metagenome ERZ779999 (study PRJEB29588, sample SAMEA2145251) | human gut metagenome | biome: human gut; feature: human-associated habitat; material: faeces | place: Denmark | collected 2008/2010 ...
TTGCATATCATTTTAAAAATAGACAAAAATATGGAACTACCAAAGACATCTTACAAAGAGACTCAGGTTAACAAGGTTAATCAGGGTACATACTTTAAATTAAAACCAACTGATACTGCTCCAGTATGGGTAAGAGACCATTATGATAAATCATCTAAGACTTATGCTTGCCATAAGTATGATGACTCAAATCACGAAAAATTTCTCAAGGGAAAAAGGAAAATATACATTGACTTTACATTTTAATCACATGAACTTATTTAGACGAAAGAGATGCTGTAGTGAACTCATTGCTATTAAAAATGGCAACTTAGTATTCAAATTGAGTAATACTCATATCAATGCTGCTTATAATACTTTACAGGCAATAATGAGGAAATCTGGTATATTCGATGAGAATCTATATTTTGACTTGTACCGAGAATATAGAAGACATTATGCTATATACGACGTAGTACCATCGTTGCTAAGGTATAAGCTACCATTGATATTTTCAGGTAGATATCCTAAAAATCTATTCGATAATCAGTTTACCTTTGAGGAATTGATACCTAATGCTTTGGTATATCATAACTTACCAGAAAATTTCAGATTACCCGAAAGCTTAGAGAAAATCCTTTTAGAAGTCAAGAAAAGGGTATCTGCTTATATAGACCAAGATGGCATATCAGACCAGGGTTATAGGGATTTGGTTCGAACAAATTTCGTAAAACAATGGGATGTATTTAGAAAGGACCCATCTCTTATAGATTGCTATATGGATGCTCAATTGGGCATGCTATATATGTGGGCTAGAGTAGAAAATAAAACAATAGTAAAGAACATAATCGAAAGAACTCAAGATGAACTAGCTCAAGAGTTCTTATCTAAAAATGACGAATATGGAAAATAAAGAAAAGTTTGCCTTCAGAAATGTAAACATGTCTCAAGGTGTAGAGGTAGAATTTATTAAATTGCTTACCTCATTAGAGACTAAAAGTGATGAAGATATTATTAAAGCTTTTAAAGCTCAATTATCTTCTGGAGTATTAACTTGTCATGCAGAAATGTTATCTAGAACACCAAATCAGATAATATTTCAAACATCTCAATTCAGTAAACCCTATAACTTTTACAAAAACTGGGAACTATGGGTATTCTCTAGTATCCTGGGTGTATGGACTCTAAATAGGTTTAGGATATGATTACAATGAAAAACCTCCAAGTAGAGGATATAAAAGATGAATGGTTATATAATGCCTTAACACAGGGCATCAAGGAATGTATAACTGCTCCAGTCCTAACTTTGGACCCCACAAAACCAGAACCCATTAAGAGGGCAGAAATGATATTAGAGAATTTCTCTCAGGAGGATTCTCCAGTAGTAGCTACTGTAATTGCTCCAGGCAATTTCATACAGATGATATTACCGAAACATGAGATACTTCTATCGGTAATGTTTATCTATAAAGAGAGAAATACCTATGTACAACTCATAATACAAAAACTTGCTTATGAACGAGAAAAGATTACCACCAAGACTAATGGTTCTGTTAGTAGTACTGAAGGGTGAAAAGGTATATAAAATACCTCTCGAATCAGGAATAAAATTGGACCATCTAAAAGATTTCAATACATTGAGGAGAATCCTTACACCTTTAGTACAACTATACCATGGGGTAGGTTTTGATACTAGACTTACTTACGATGAATTCAGTATCTTCATTAATGACCTACAACATTTAGGGTATGAAGAGTTTAATAAGTATTCCTCAGGTATACAAGAATTGGTAGAAGCAAAACCCATCACTGAAAATGACCAGGATATTAGGGAAATACGGAATGGGTTACTTACCTCTCTTAAATCTCAGGAGTTATCAGAGATATTAGCTACTAAACTAAAGCAAGCCATACATGAAGTATTTGAAAACGAGAAGAAGAAAGGTGGGCTAATGGATAAGGAACCCTCTTTAGAACCTATGGAGAGTTCAATCATAAGAGAGGCTCTATACTTGCTAACTCCCCAATTACCTTAATAATTGAAAGGCAGTCTAATCCACTGCCTTTCTTAGCGTATACACATCCTCAGCCTCCTTAAAAATAAAATAGATATATTTTTCTATAAAAATAAAAATGCTTATATTTGCATATCATTTTAAAAATAGACAAAAATATGAAAACGAACTCAGTAACTTACAATCAAGCAGACGAACTAACTAAGGTAGTTCGCAATTTCTTAGAAAAGAAATCTACATTTGAACTTGACTCCGATGAAAAGGGTCATCTCTTAAATCTTCTAATGGGACTCTTAATCAAACTAGAGGATGATTACAAACTCAATTGCTTGGATATTAATCAGGTACAAATCTATGATACTACCTATTATTCTTTCATTTTCGAATCAATAATAACTGCCGATACTAATCCCTATAAGGGACAATTAGCATCTGCTGCAGTTCAATTCATGAATGAATTTACAGATAATGATGGGAGGTTCATATCATTCAATCAACTCGATAGAAACAACTGGATTTTCCAACTTAATTTCTCAATCGCATGACAAAGTATAACGTTAGTCCATTAGTTGCTCGGGAGATAGAATTCTCCACGGGCACTATCTTTGGTGGTAGTTGGTGCCGATACTTTATTTCAATCACCCTACATCAATGCTATATAGAAGCAACATGGAAAACCCGTCCTAAAAATGATTTAGAGGGACACAAAGAAATCTTTAACTCTTTACAGGAGTATCTAGATTGGTTTGCTAATCTTAAGACAACTTACGGAAGGAGAATATCCCGTAAACAAATGGTATATGCTGCATACGATGAAACAACACGTACCTTCAGTTACAAACCCTACGAGAATTGGGCTACAAGACGTTCAAAAGAGAAACTAAATAAGCCAAATAATGAACCGTTATTGGCCGATGAATTATATTAACAAAATCTTCTGGGAGGCACTCAAAACACCTCCCAGAACCTCCCTATTTATAAAAATAAAAGTAATTATAGAAACAAGTTTAGAAATAATTTCGTATATTTGCATAAAGAAAAATTTCTCAAATAATTTTAAATATAGACATTATGAAAGAATTAAAAAATTTAGAGGCCATCCGGGAACTGCTTGCTTCTCATCCCATTTATACTTATGATTACAGCGATGGTCTTTATATTAACAAGGAAGCTACCAATATCTACAATGATATCGAAAAATGGGAATCAGACCACAGGGAAACAGAAATCTTCCAACAACTTGCAGTATCAGAATTATTTAACCAACTAAATAAATAATCACTATGGTAAACTTATATAAATTACTCAACGTACTGGAACAGGGCATGTCTCTGTTCCAACTCAATAAATGGAAAACCGAAGGACTTTGGTACCCAATTACCCAATATAAAAAGGAATCAGATGAAATACAGGTAGTAACTAATTTATTTATTGCTGACCAAGAACAGTATCATATCCAACTATCAGGTAATTATCCAGAAGAATCCGATGACTGGAATAACTTTCTAGAGGAAAACCAATGGAAAATCTACCCATTACTTGCAAACATAATGCAGGTCTTCTTGCCCACAGGGAACTATCAGATTATGTATACCTTATATCCACAAGGATTCATATCAGTAATTGCTAAACCCATAAACAAATAACATTATGATTACCGAAGAACTTAAATATATACTAAACTCATTACCTTCAGGGGTACATGAACAAGCCAGGGAACTGGTAAAAACTTGGAAAACCTGCCGATGGTCGAATAGTAAAAGAAATTTTTGAACTCTCAGAAGAAGAGGCCGATGAACTTCAACAAATTGCCGATGAAGCTAAGGGTAAACTATTTACCCTATTATTTGGCCCACTCTATCATCATTACGTATCTCAATATGTATTAGACCAGGACTATTTTGAAGAAGAGGAACAATTCATTGAGGACCTATCAAAATATTATAACCTATGACAGAATACATCAAAAACCAATTAATCAAACTATGCAACCATCCCGAATGGTTTAACGATATGCTCATCTCATTGGATAACAATCCCGAAGAACCTCATACGGCTATTCGCAATTATTTATCCCATGTACAACTAAATGGATTACTAGAAAACACCGAAATAGTACATGTATCATTCAATGGAGATGAACCTAAACCGGGATTCTATTTCGAAATACCCAAAGATCCTAATATGTATCTCATACTTGGAATCCTGGATGAAGATGAACGCCCACGTACCGTACTATTAGGTAAACCAAAGTTTAACCTTCAACTCAACTAATATCATGGAACCAATCATAACAATAAACGAATACCCAATCGGATGGGAATGGCTAGACAGAGTACCTCTAGAGGACTTTAACTGGCTAATCGAAATATTCTCTACCATGACAGATAATACTGATACTTATGACTTTGTAAGATATACAGATTCCGAAACCCTACCAGGACAACAAAAGGTATGCTCAGTAGACAAAATACCATTAGCTAACTTCCTAAACGATGACCAAGGCTATAAATCAGGTATATCAATGTACGGTCACTATATAGCATGTAAATGCTTAGACATATCCTCAGAAAGAGAATACATGAATCAATATACCGATATCCGAATCCTAACTAATGAACTAGAGCCATGCTAACAAAAGGAAAATTCCTGGTATCTTTCGAGGTACCAGGTCACACTAAAGAATACACAGAGGGATTCACAGAGGAAATGGTAATCCCATACAGAACTGAGGAACTAAGGCCATATCTAAGGTACCCCAACCAAGAGATAAACAACAACCACCTCCACTCCGAACACATAAGATTACAGATAAGAGAAATATTACAAATCCCACTAAGAGATATAACCATAATCGATATAATATCACTACCATGAACATTATCTATCACATAATCCGAATAATCCTATCCGTAGGAACTATCCTAACCCTCATACGCAATGAGAAAATATACCAAGCCCACAAGCATACCCACCCAACAAACAAAATAAGGTATATCATCTCACAGCTAATAATACTAACCCTATACACCTCATCACTAATCCTGGTATCCTACACATATAGGATTATACTAAGATACATATAATAATACTAAAAATTATGAAATCACTAATCCTACTCATCGTAACGATCTGGCTTCTAATCCTAAATGAAGAAGCCTACCTAACAAAGAAATTCATCTACAGAATGAATCTAATCGTAATCCTTTTAGTATATGCCTTCATACAGGTATACCTAATCGAATAAATACCCACAAGGTACCTGGAATAAATACCGGGTACCTCCCACACCACCCAACACAAAAACAAAACAAAATCATACTAACGCTAACTAAGGTACATAATATAATACCTATCCCCTCTATAACTAATATACCATCTATTAATATAATAATACCTAATACATATATCAAGGTACCTCGCCGGGGGTTTTGGGGATTTAGGCAAACAAGGCTAGGCAAATTTACCTTACTATACAAAGCCACTCAACTCACTATATAGCCACTATACCATATAGCTCTACTACACACTTTAAAGGCAAACTCAAAAAGGCTAAAAAGGTACACAAAATCCGACCATTAGGGGCCCCTAAATCCCCTACCCCTAAGAGCCCTTTATATTAGTATATATTATATAATAAGTACTGGGATTAGGCAATAGGATTTGTGATCAAGGCAATTAAATTATTAGGTTTCAAGGCTAAATGGTTTATAGGATTTAAGGCCTTCAAGGGGCATATTTAGGTAATATTCCTAGTAAGTATGTAATTTATTTGCTTAGTATTTATATTAGGGATATTTGCAGAACTCTAGGACAATTTTGTGATTTAGGGGTACCTAGATTGCCTAGAGCCATTAGGTATTATATAATATATTAGTTATAGGTAGGGAAGGTAAATGGCAATCTCCATTCATGGCCTCAAGGATTAAGGCAAATATAACTCAAGGCCCTTAATAACCTACGAAGGCAATTTGGGTTATTGCATATATAATATATTATATTTATATTTGCATCAGATAAATAAAGTATTAATAATTAAAACCCTTTACCTATGAACACAGAAGAATTATCAAACCGATTAACACAAATCGTACAAGGCCTTACTAATACTCACCCTATTAGGATTAAGGCTACTATCGAGGTTTTCCTTGAAGAATTTGATCCAAGCCAGAACTATCTCCTTTCTATTTCAGATATAGAAGGCTATGAGACCCAATTTATCGAATTCGAGATTTGGGACAAAAATGATGGCCCTATACCCGGTATAAAACTTTTCAAGGATTTCAACATTTACCTTGAACGAGAATATTGCGAATACTAACCAATTAACCCAGGCCTAACTTAGGTACCTGGGTTTTTACTTACGCTAACTTAGTAAGCCCTTATAGGCTATCCTAATCTCTATAGGCTTACCATAGTCCCTATATGGCCTTATTGAATTAGGACCAAGGGGTTTATAGAGGGCAATAATAGGGATATAGCTAATCGGCCTTAATTCTTTATCACCTTAGTCGATTAATGGCCTTCAATATACAGGTATATAATACACTCTCAAGAGGACAGGCATAAGCTATATGGGATTATCCATATACATATCATATATGCCCACTACAAGGCGTGTGAAGATTACCCTTGTGAACCCCCAAAATTAAGTGCAAATATTAAGTGCACAATATTTTCTATTTTATGAATTTTTCACAAAAATAATTTTGAAAATAAAATTATTCATTTTCTCAAAAATTTTTCTTGAAAATATTTGTAGATTAAAATAAAGTTCGTATCTTTGCAATGTGAGAAAAACAAAGCGATATTTGAATGAATTTTTAATTAAAACTTTTTAAGAAAATAATTTTCTAAAAATTTTGTAGATTAAAAAATAGTTCTTATATTTGCAATACAGAAATGAAACAAACCTTATGAGATAGTTTAATAAGTCTTGAATATCTATCAAAAAGGTTATAAAATAATAATAATAAAATATTCAAGCGTTTTTATTATGACAACAAAAGTAAATAAAGTGAGTGCAGAAAAAGCAAGTGCAAACAGCAAAGCAAATAGTTTAATTGCTTTAGACGTATTGAAAAGCGTAAAAGAAAAAAACGCGGGTCTTTTCAAAACTTCTTTAGGGACAAAAACAGAAATTTACAAAAAAGAACTTTTTGAGGGTGCAAACGAAAAGCAAATCAAATCGTTACGCAAAAAGTTCAGAAATGTAACTTTCAATTTTCTTTCTTCAATTGCAACGAATGCAGATAAAAAACTAATTGAGGGCTTTATAGACTTTTATAAACAAGTCTATGTAATAAATGATTTTTCTTTTTCTTCAATTGCAAGCGAAAACACTAAAGAAGAAAAGAAAGAAATATTAATAAAAGGTCTCGAAATCGTGAAAAAATCAATGAAGTAAAACAAAATCAGATAAGGAGTAAAATTTTACTCCTTATCTTAAAAATAAAATTATTATGTTATTAATTTTGTTTGTTATCTTATTAGCTGTTTTTGTTAGTGCTTTATATGTAGTTTATATTCTTTTAAAATCAAATCATAGAATAATATCTACTATTATTGACGTACAAACTTTTCAATTAATTAATGTAGAGCAATTTCTATTGATTGAACAAATAAGCATGAACTATTTAAATGAAGTTGAATATACAATTTATAAAAAATTTTCTTTTAAAACTTTTTTACTATACTTATGTTATTGTTTAAATGAACAATTTAAAGAAAATTTAAATAATCATTTAGTAGATAATTAAGAAAGCAAAGGGACAAATAAAAATGTTTGTCCCTTACTTTTTATTTTTAAATGTTAAATTTAAGGGAACCGTACGCCCCTTTTAGTACCACCAAAATTCTACTCCTCGCTATAAGACTCTGCCAGAACTCTCTAACCAGATTTTAGTACCAGGAAATTTTAGGCTTTCGCTATAAGAGGTACCTTGAAGGCAAATACTCATTTTAGTACCACAACTTTCGAAGCTTTCGCATTAAGGGCATGCCCAGATATCCCACACAACACACAAAGAAACCAGAGACCAAATATCCCTGGCTCTCATCCACCTTATCCCTCTGGCAGATTACAATATCAAAGTTCTTTCTATAAACCAAAAACTTATAAAGATATGGAAGAAAAAACATTATTCAAACTAGCACGTGCAATTACCGATACAGGTACAGATACTGTATCTTCAAAAGGTGGTACTGTAACCTACCATATCATTTCCCTCAAAAGGAAACTGGTAAATGGCAAAGTAGTTTCAACCTCTACACCCTCTTGTACTTTGGGCTCAGCCTCCGTAAGTTGGGCTACTTGGGGAGGAGTTACCGTTGGAGATGGTTACTTAGATGTAAAAATTAACTATTCAGAAAATACTGGGTCCTCAAGGTCTACTACTCTGATATTTGACCAGGATGGATCTGGTAACAAAATCAATCTCACGGTAACTCAAGAGGCTGGTGTAACCTATAGTGGATACATAAAAATGGTTTCAAACACATTGCCTTTAGGTAGTGATAAATATAATACTGCTCAAATCCTTGTAATGGCCTATTTAAATGGTAGTGATGGGTCTAAAAAGCCAGAAACTCCCCATGTGGGTAATGCTCCCAATTGGTGCTCAGTATCCATTGCCTCAGTGGGTACTCTTGAGAACCATTACATGTTATCCCTGACCGCTTTATCGAGTAATCAAACTGGAGCTAACCGTTCAGGGCATATCTTCTTAACCTGTGGGGATGCTAACCTTAGTATACCAGTAACTCAAAAGGCTTCAACATTCACTCTCTCTGGATTGCCCACAGATACAGGCTACTATCTCTTTGGCAAGGGAGCTAGGCCACAGAATACACCATCTTCAGGTCAGATGTATATACAGGGTCTCTCAGCAACTGGTACTACTACTATAAAGATTCCATTCTATGCCAATGACTCAGAACCTGGTTCTCGAATAGAATGTACTACTGGAGATAAAGTAGCTGTATATACTAAATCAGGTGCTACCTGGATATCAGAGGGGTCATTTATAGTACCAAGTGCAGGAGGAACAGTATCAATCTAAAAACATTATACATTATGGAAAATAAAGTTCTTAAATTAGGGGGGGGGGAGATCTACCCAAGACGTATATGCAGAAATAAGACAGGGAAACTCTGAGAGATGGACAATACAATCTCAAAAGCGTAAGTATGTAAATGGCAAATTGTCCGGGGTTATTGAAGTTGGTTATTCTGCTAGCATCAATACCCCGGACTATGTTCTGGAGGAAGACAAGAGTAACAATCAGATTCAGATTACTGCACAAGATGACGGTACTTCTGGGCTTTGTATACTTACACAAAATGAATCTGGTAATAAAATAAATCTTAAGATTACTACTCCCGAAGAAAAAGAATATTGGGAAATACGTTTTAATCCTATAACCATCAATGGAGTAGACACAAATGCTTTTTTTTATACTACCACCAATATTAGTGGTGAAAGTGGATCTATGGCTACTGGTGACAGATATAAGAATTGGATAGTAAATCAAAATAGATATGCTATTAATGTCTATATTGCTAACCTGTACCCGGGAAATTTCGACATGCTATCTTGGTCCTGCCTCGATAAGAATGGTAATGCTTTTAGTCCTAACTACGATTTACCAAGTAATTCATACTTTACAACAAAAACAACTGGATTGGGTTCCTATACTCTTACAAAAGTTTCAACTCCCCCTGCTAGCAGTGATACTCCTATACTCTCCAGTAGGTTTAACCCCACTAAAAAATATCCATTAGATTTGAATTTTTATTGGGCAAGTCAAAAGCCAACTTAATACGGGTATTAAGATAATATCCCAATTATAAAAGCAATTACCCAGAATATAAGAGCCAGTGTATATGCAACAGAATACCTATGCCAGGGATACCAGCAAGTAATATAAGAATCTACTTTTAGTATTTCTGGATGTTCTTCCTCGTATTTTTTATCCTCTTCTCTAGAACTGTATTTATGAAATACATAGAAGGGTAAGAATACGAGGAAAATTATTAAAGCAACTGGGAACAAGAGTAGGAGAAGAATCTCCCACCCTTGCATTGATGATCCAGCATAATTACCATCTCTGTCAAAAAAGTATCTCATAGTAATTTGTATTTTATGTATCTGATTAATAGATAAATTGGAAATAGAGGTAATACTATCCATACCGATATAAATAGAATAAGAGAGTGTATTTTGTGAGTATAGGGTAAATAATCCAAGCAAGCCCTTACAAAAAATACCGTGAATGGCAAACATACCAAGTAAATTATCGCTAATACCGTAGTCATCATTGTTCTTTGAAGTATTTGTTAATAATCTTGGTAAGTTTCTTATCAAATTCAATCATCATATTGAAAGCATCTGTATCTTTCATATTATTTATCTCCTTGTCAAGGAATTCTATATTTCTCTTAATCGAGAAATAAGCCTTGTATGCAAGGAATATTCTTTCATTTTCTTCGGTAAGTGGAAGAACTTCCCCCTTTTGCCCATCCAATCTTGGATATGTATTATCAGGACCAAGAGTTCTTGCAACTTTTACTCGGTTACTGAGCATTGCAAATCCACCTTTCTTATCAATAGATTCTACTGTTACTTTCTCTGTGATGGGTCTTCCTGATAATACGAAGATAACTTCATCACCTTCTTTGAGCTTTTTGATTTCTTTCTTTTCTTTTTTCATATCTATTTTATTTAGAAATTTTCTTTATGCAAATATACGAAATTATTCTTTTATTTATTGCATTATCTATTTTATTTTTAATAAATTCATAGGCATTGCCCCGGTAATCTTCTAGCATTTTGTATTCCTGTGGAGATAGAAATATTCCGTTTACTTTAAAAGCATCTCTTAGATGCTCTGGTATAGTGCCTTGGTGAGCGATGTTATTATAACGGATAATGAGAAGTTTCTCTTTATCTTCATCAATAACTCCAAGAGTGTTGACTGGTTGGAGTTTAGTTTGGTAAATCCCTCCAAAAGCAGAAGGTACCATTAAAATACTTCCTGGTATTCTAGTTATCCAATGGGAATAATCGGGAGTAATTACGGCAATTTTCTTCTCTTTTTCAAGTTCTTTATCATAAGCTAATCGATTAAACCAAAAAGCACATTTAAAACAAACTTGTTTTCTTGCCATAAGTTGGGGAATCTCTCTAGTTTCATCGAATTCCTCTAAATTAATTGGTTTGCCACATATCTGGCATTCATTTTTCTTGCCCATATTGCATTATTTTATAAGTTATATATGATAATAGAACCTCGAAACATCCTAAAAATGGGTTATAAGCAATACTTTTGTTACTAAAATTGAACCATTAAAACTGATAAGTTATGGATAAACTAACAAATGAAATGATTAAAGACCTTGCTATTCGCTTAGGTCTAGAACCTGCTCTATTGAAAGCTGTTCAATTGGTAGAAGCCGCAGGTAGAGATGGGTTTTTAGCTGATGGTAGGCCTCAAATCCTCTTTGAGGGTCACATTATGTACAAAGAAGTACATAAGAAATTCCCTGACAGAGATTTATCTTACCTTTGTAAGAGATATTCTACGATTTTCTTCCCTAAATGGGATAAATCGAAGTATTTGGGAGGTGTACACGAGTATAAGAGACTCGAATTAGCCAAAGAAATTGACGAAGAATGTGCATTGAAGTCTGCAAGTTGGGGTATGTTCCAGATTTGTGGGTTCAATCACAACCTCTGTGAATGTAAAGATGTCTTCGAATTCGTTCATAAGATGTCGGAATCTCATGCAAATCAACTAGAACTCATGTATTATTTCATGAAAAACTCGGGTTGTTTGAGTAATCTCAAAGAAAAGGACTGGGCTGGCTTTGCCAGAAAATACAATGGTCCTGGGTATGCCCAGAATGCCTACGACCAAAAACTAAGAAATGCTTACGAAAACTTCAAAGATAAATTATGAAAAGATGTCATTTTAACAGCTGGGTAGCAAAAGTATTTCTTTTCCCCAGTTACAAAGCAATTACTCTGGTGTATAACTCATTCTTCAAACACAAAGTAGAAGAGTGTAAACCCGATGATATCAATCATGAACGTATTCATCAGGTACAACAGATTGAATGTAGTATAGTGGGTTTAGTACTCGGTATCATACTCTGGTTATCATTTGGTATATCCTTTTGGTGGGTAGTGGCTCTGACTTTTGGATTCTTCTACCTTTGGTATGTTATTGAATACCTAATTATCATGTGCTTTGCCAAGTGGAATAAACAGAACGAAAGATATCATGATGTAAGTTTCGAAGAAGAAGCCCACAACAATGATAAGTATCTGAGTTACTTGGAAGACCGTAAGCCATTTGCTTGGATTAAGTACATTAAATTGAGAAGCTACAAGAAATGAAAAAATTAAAAGTATTAGGGGTGTCTGCTGGTGCAGGCATCCTTTTGTTCCCTTTTAGAAAGAATTTGATAGCTAATATAGAAACTCGAGGAGTATTTTATACTAAAGGCTTAGAGCAGTGGAAATTGAACTTTGGTGGTATACCCTATTATAAAGATGAAACCTTCCCAGATTGTAAGCCAGACATCATACTTTCAAGTCCAGACTGTGGAGCATCTTCTATTATGAGGCTTTCAAAAGTAAAAGAATTGGGCAATCCCCAAGAGAATAAATCCCTGAATCTAGTAATTCAATCAATCTTACATTATAAACCTAAGATATTTCTTATTGAAAACTTACCTCGTTTGCTATCTTTGCTCCCAAAAGAATATCTTCAAAAAACTCTTGAAGACTATAAACTTATTTTTCACGAAAGAAGCGTTTCTGACTACGGTAACTCACAGTTATCACGAAAGAGATTACTTATCATTGGAGTACATAGAAAAACGGGTAAGAAATATTTGAATGCTTTTGATGAAGTATTTCAAGTAAAAAACCCAACAATTACTAGAAATCTACTTAAACCACTCACATTCTCTCAGGAAAATAATACTAACCAGATCCCGTTTATGAGTAAAACTCTGGCAATGTATGACTATCGGAAGCTTCCTGAAAAGAAGAATCTTACAGTAGCAAAGATACATAGACTCTGGGTTAGAGATTTTAAAGATGAAAAGAAGTGGCCTATCAAAACTGCAAAGATGAGTACTCTTCCAGGAGTATATCGATTAGAGTATGATAAACCCCCATTAACTCTCAGACCTGCAGATAGGCAATTCAGACCTGATGGTTATCCTTTGGGAATCGAAGACTTCAAGGCAATTATGGGATTCCCAGATAAATTTAAAGTTTACCTTCACAAGAATGGTGATACCCTCGAAGGTGATTTTAAGGATTACCATTATTGGCTTAACAAGGCAAGATATACAATTGCCAAAGGGGCAGTAGGTGAAATAGGTTATTGGTTTAAGGAATGCCTCAAAAAGGCAAATACCAAGAAACCATGAGTTTCAGCTTTATATATAAAGTCTTATATATAAGTTTCTGGGGTACCTTGAAATATATAGATATATAATATACTACGTATATATATCTATATATTTATCTGCGTATATATAGCTATTCATATATCATATCGTAAGTAGTATATTTGGATATTATCTCACTTCGTTCGATAAAGGTAATCGCTTAGCGATTACCGAATAGATAGTATCATTAAAGCGTGCGAACTTCCTAAAATTTTTGAACATGAAGAATTTAAAAAGGGCCTTGTTCATTGTACTTCTAGGATTTACTATTTACCTTTGCTTCAGGAATTACAAACTTTCTCGAGAGGTTGATTCCTTAGAACTAGCGGTCAATGAAATCCCAGATACAGTATACACAGAGAAACCCTTCAAACCAGAGAAGAAGTACTCAGAAAAAATTGAACCAGGTAAAATCTTAGTTCATGATAATAAGCAGCCAACTCTCTTTCCTGATTCCATGCTAAGGCAGCCAGTTATCAGTAACCAAGATTCCCTGGTTCAAATTGTTTTGAAGAAAGATAAGTTGAACTTAAGTCTGTTCAATAAGGAGACTAACACTTATTCAACTAGACTATTCCCAATCGACTTAGATAAGTACAACTACAACTGGTATGAAGGTCAATTAACTCGAAAGAAAGTTGCAAGGTTATCACTTAGTCCATACGTTTATGGCAAATATAGACCTTTCAATAATCTCTTCGATATGGGAGCTGGTCTTTCAATCAAGACTAAGAGATTTAATTACAAACTCGGAGTCAATACCTTTTACTATCCGAAGATAAAATCAGGGATGGGTACTGACATCGAATTTCAAATAACGTATAACTTTTAAGTAATGGCAAAGACTATCTCAGAAACTAGAACTACATTAACTCGGGAGGAGCTATCAAACCTATCCCGAGTTTCTAGTGATGTTTTCTTTTTTAGCCTTTTTTGCTATGTGATACATCCAGTAAGAGGAAAGGTAAGATTTGATTTATACCCATTTCAGAAATCAGTTCTCTACAATTTCATTGCCCAACGATTCAATATCATTCTCAAATTCCGTCAGGCAGGAATTACAGAACTTATTTCTATGTACTGTCTTTGGTTGGCGATGTACCATCCCAACAAAAAGATAAACATTATCTCTATCAAAGACACAACTGCTAAGAAGGTGCTTAAGAAGATTAAGTTCATGTACAAGAATCTTCCATGGTACCTTCAAACTCCCATAATCAATGGTAGAGCTGGAGAATACGGTTCTGCTTCCATGATAGAATTTGATAATGGGTCATTTATTGAATCAATTCCGACATCATCCGAAGCCGGTCGTTCGGAATCCCTTTCTCTTCTGGTAATTGACGAGGCAGCAGTAGTAAGATGGGCTGCTCAAATTTGGGCTGCTGCATTCCCTACTCTTTCCACTGGTGGAGCTGCCATCGTCAATTCCACTCCCTATGGAGTTGGTAATTTCTATCACTCAACTTGGGTAGATGCCATTGCAGGAGGTAATCCTTTTAACCCAATTCGATTATACTGGCAAATGCACCCAGAACGAGATATCAATTGGTATAACCAAATGTCTTCTGCTTTGGGAGCAAAACGAACTGCACAAGAAATTGATGGTGACTTCTTATCATCTGGTAATACAGTCTTCGACTTAGCCGATATTAAAGCTATCGAAGACTGCCTTAGTGATTACCCAGTTATTAAGAAGAGATTTAATGGTCAATACCGACAATTCTGTGAACCCGAATCAGATAAAGAATATTTCATTGGTGCAGACGTTTCAACTGGTAGAGCTTCTGACTACTCTTCATTTACTTGTATGGATAAGCTAGGAGAAGAACAAGTAGTATATAAGGGAAGAATGGCAGTGGGAGCTTATGCTAAGTTACTTGGTGATACTGGGAAGTTGTTTAACTGGGCAGTAATAGCTCCAGAATCCAATGACGTTGGTTTATCAGTAACTTCTAAGCTTCAAGACGAAGGCTACCCTAACCTTTACTACTACCAGAAGATGCTAAAGAAAAAAGGTAAAAGTAGACCTGAAATGGATAAATCCCCTGGTTGGTTAACCACCCAAAAGAATCGTTCAGTGATAATAGAGAACTTGGAAGAAGATATTCGATTAGATCATGTAATCATTAAGGATCCATTCTTTGTACAAGAAGCTTATACTTTCATCTATGATGGTTTAGGTAGACCTGTTGCAATGGGTAAACATAGGGCTAACAATTCAGCTGTAGATGTAGACCTTGAAGGAGACGTATATGCCGATGATGATATCTTTGGAAAAGCAATATGTAATCACATAAGGAAAGGAAAAACTAACGTAATCGTACAACCAAGATGAAAAAGTACTTCAATTTTAGTTGGGGTTGGGGACGTAAGAAGGACCCTCCCAAGAATGGTACATCCTCTAATAAAGAGGAGAAGCCTGCCACATCGATTTCGCCTGGTAGGGTTTCAGTTGACGATGATAGCGATAACTTAATTACATCATTACAAGGGTTGACTAAATTAGTTGAACCCTCTTTTCGTGTTGATGTGATACCTTTAATTCGGGATTTATATAAGGTAAATCCCGATATGGGCATTGCATTACAAGATATGTTTAAGTTAGCTAACACCAGTCATACAGTAACTTTCCCTAATAACACCGATGAAGAGGCTTCAAAGATGAGGGAACATCTTAAGAAAGCCACCAAGGGATGGACCAGATATACTGCTGGTATAGATGGTTTAGTTAACAAAATGATTGTTCAACTTCTTGTAAGTGGGGCAATATCCGTAGAAGGAGTACCAAATGATAAGCTTGATGGTTTGGCTACTGTATTATTCCTTAAGCCAGAACACATCAAGTTTAAACGTGAATTAAATGGGGTGTATGCTCCTTACCAAAAGAATATAAATTTCTTTGTTAAGCAACAAGATTACATTAAGCTTAACCCAGAAACCTATTTCTATGTTGGTATGTTCAATGATACCGATGAACCTTATGGAGTTCCTCCATTTATGCCTGCATTGGATTCTCTCAAAGGACAAAATGATATGAAGATTAACTTCAAACATATCATGGAGATTTGTGGTATGGTTGGTTTCTTAGAAGCTAAGATGCAGAAATCTCCACAAAGACCAAATGAGAGTATAAAAGCTTATGAATCCCGATTATACCATGAACTTAATATCCTTAAACGTAATGTTAAAGAGGGTATGAAGGATGGAGTAGTTGCTGGTTACATAGATGACCATGAATTCAAACTAAATTCTACTACTAAGGAGCTCGGTAATATCGAGAAGCCTTGGAATATGAACCAACAATCTGTAGCAAATGGGTTGGGAGTTAATGGTTCTATTATTGGGGTATCATCTACTATTGGTGAAGGTGCAACTGGTATAATGCTGTCTAAGATGATTAGCCAGTTAAAAAATATCCAAATGCTTGTAGCTTATGTATTAGACCGACTTTATTCTCTAGAACTGCGTCTGGCAGGCTTTAATAATAAGGGGATGAAGATTGATTGGGGAACTTCTACAGTTTCTGATGAAGTTAAAATCCAACAAGGTCTTCAGTATAAGATACAGAACCTTGACTTATTGTATAAGGCTGGTATCATTAGTCAAGAGCAATATGCTTGGGCAATGGGTTATGATTCTCCTGATGAGAAAGAACCAAGAGTTTCACTTGAGGACCAATTTGCTAAGGGAGGTAATACAGACCCCCAAGAAGGAACTAAGAAGAAACAAAGGCAAGATGATAAAAACCAATCTGCTCGTAGGTCAAGAGATAAGAATAACCCGGCTCCTTCTCGAGGAGACCAAAATACTAAACCAAGATGAGTAAATTCACAAAGAAAAACAAAGAGCATCTTGATTCTATGGTGATAGGTCAAGGCCATACCATTATGGCTGGGTATATCCCAGAAGCAGTGGGAGCCCAGACTTTCTCAGAGAATTATTACAAATGGAAAAATCCTACACCGGATTCCATTGCTCAATTTGGGTTTTGGGGAGGGGATATAGATTATAATACTTACTATCCCAACCTAGACAAATCGGAACTAACTCCTAAGGACGAAGAGTTTATCGAACCAATGTTCAGATTACTTTCAGAAACGATTGTATCTAAGAATTGGAACCCGACAGACTTTGGTCAGAATGGAGTACTAAAGGCTTCTATGAAGATGTTGCTTGGTCAAACAGTAAACTGTGACCATGAAACCAACATCGGTAATGCTATTGGTGCTGTATCACAAGTAATGTGGCAGGAATCCTATAAAGACGGTAGCTTTACTATACCCGCTGGTATCAACGGTATTCTGAAAATCGATGGTAAGGCAAACCCAAGAATTGCTAGAGGCATCCTTATGGAGCCACCTTCAATTCATAGTAATTCAGTTACTGTACAATTTAAGTGGGATAAATCCCATCCCCAAATGGAAGATAACGAATTTTATCAGAAACTGGGTACTTATGACTCTAAGGGAGTTATGGTACGTAGAATGGTTACTGAAATTGTTCGTTACCTTGAGACCTCACTAGTTTCACATGGTGCTGATTCATTTGCCCAGAAAATTGGCTCGGATGGTAAAATCATTAACCCAACCTTTGCCAAAAGAACTTGGGCATCTTATGAAGAATACAGAGATGATAAATCGAAGCAATACTTCTTTACTGATTATAAATCAGATTTAACATCATATCAAGAAAAGAACGATACTCAGGGTTCTTTTAATGATAATGATGCCAAGGATAATCATTCAAATAAAAATAACATGAACGAAGAATTACTAAAATTTCTTGAAAGCCTTTTCGGGGATAACATGCTTACCCTGGAAGAAGGTAAAGAGATGAATCAGGAAAATGTAATTGCCTGCATTCAGACTTTGGTATCATCCAGAAACGAATTGCAAACTTCGGTAGATAATCTTACTACAGAGAAAACTTCTCTTACGGAACAGATTACCAACTTGAATGCCGAAGTAGCTAACTTGAAGGAAATGGCAACCGTAGGAAAGAATCACATTGCTTCTCTCCGTGAAAATGCCGTAGAAACCTACAAGAAGTTAATGGGTGATAAGGTAGATGAGACAATCGTTACGATGCTCAATGCCGAGACTACTGGTATTACTACTCTTATTTCCTTGACCAAGGATTACCAAGCTCGCTTGGAAGAGAAGTTCCCTCTCACTTGCTCAAAATGTGGTTCTAAGGACGTCAACCGTGCTTCCTCAATTGCTGAGGATGATACCGAGGGTAAAACTGGAACCCAGGGTACTGATACCCAACGGAATTCAGAATCTCCGAGTACTAAGAATGTAATCGATAACTTGTATCGAAACAAAATCAAATAACTAATATAAATAATCCGCGTTATGGAAAAAACTAAAATCGTAAACGACCCTCAGCAACTTACTCTCTTTGGGGAAAGAACCCCGAGAGCGGTGATTTACAAAAGTGAGTCACACAAATTGCACCAGGCTTTCAATGTTAAAGCTGGAGAGAAAATCGTACAGGGTATGCCAGTGGCTTTGAATGAAGTAGGTTTGATTTACCCTTGCACTGATGTAACTACTCAAGTTTATTTGGGTGTAGCAGTAACGGATAACGTTAACCCTGCTTATCAACCTCAAAGAAATTTCCCGGTAGAGGTAACAGTAGCTATGGAAGGTTACATGATTTGTAACTGGGTATCAAACGGAAATATCGAAGCTGGCTATGTAACTCCAGATGGAAAATTGCTTAACGATAGATTCGTAAAAGCTAACCAAGCAACTTCAACCCAGTTCATTGCCCTTAATCCCGCAGAAGAGGCAAATGAGGTAATTCAAGTACTCATCAAATAAGAGAAAAGAAATTATGGAAAATAAAATAGATATTACAAAGTTGAAGGCTCAGGATTTTATGAATGAGCTGCCGGAAATGGTAAGAAGCTTGGAAGCTGTTCGTTCCGGTTCACAGGACAAGAAGCCTGTAGAGGTAACTTTTGGAGAATTGGTTACCGGTAAATGGGGTATTTCAGAAGATGAACTTTTTGAAAAGATGGGCATCAATCCAAAAGTGGACACGATGCAGAACATCTTTACAATGCCTCAACAGAATGTTCGTTGGATTGTTCCGGAAATCATTCGTGCTGCTATCACATTGGGTATGCGCCAGGCTCCGTTCTATCCGAACATCATCGCATCTGACCAACCAATCAATGGTTTGCAAGCAATCATGCCGATGGTTAACATGTCGGATGCTGCCCCTGCAAAGGTTAATGAGGCAGAAACTATCCCATTGGGTGATGTTAGCTTCGGACAGAAATCAGTTAGCCTCTTCAAAATCGGAAAAGGTTTCAAACTTACTGATGAAGTTCGTAACTATGTTTCGCTCGATGTCTTGGGAATCTACCTTCGTGATTTTGGTGTTCAGTTGGGTTATGCTCTGGATACTCTGGCTATGGACGTTGCTATCAATGGTAACAACCCTGATGGCTCTGAGTCTGCCCCGGTAATCGGTGTATACGAAACAACTAACGGTATCACTTACAAAGACCTTCTGCATATTTGGGTACGTGCTGCTCGTATGGGACGTAACTTCCAAACTATGATTGGTGGTGAAGACCAGGCAATCGAAATGCTGAACTTGCCGGAATTCAAGGATCGTCACTCTGGTACTACAGAAGCTACCCTGAATGTTAAGTCTCCTGTTCCCAAGAATGCTGACTTCTACATTCACCCGGGTACACCCGACCAACAGTTGCTGTTGATTGATACATCTGCTGCCTTGATTAAGCTTACTGCTCGTCAGTTGATGCTTGAATCTGAAAGAATCGTTTCTAACCAGACTCAGGCAATCTATGCAAGCTTGACTACTGGCTTCTCTAAGATGTACCAGGATGCAACTCTGTTGCTGGCTGCTGACCAGAAGTTCTCAGAATCCGGTTTCCCCGAGTTCATGAACGTAGACCCATATTTGATGGTTAACCTAGAATAATAAGGGACGTCCGGTTTCATCTATATAAATTCCCTGAGAGGGTAGGTAACTAAAAAGACCTATCCTCTCTTTAATCATTTTTAAATCTTAGGAAATATGGCTAAAGATAAATATACAGTAACTGTGGGACCAAGAGCTTACAGTTTTCATGACCAATCAACTGGTATTACCGTTTGTAGAGGAGAAGACAAGGAACTCTCTCGTCGTCAATTCCGTGCACCAAAGATTCAGAAGGCAATTGCCTCTGGCCATCTGATTATCATTGCTGATAAATCAGAAATCGAAAAGTATTCAGAGGCCGACATCGAAAAGTTGGATAAGAGACTGAATGCTCAGTTCAAGAAAGGCATGACTCTTGAAAAACTTGCAAAGGGCTATTCCCTGGAAGAACTGAAACTGGTAGCAGGTCTTCATGAAATCGTTGCCGAGAAAGATGATACAGTAGAAACACTTATTCAGGCTTTGCTGGAAGAATTCGAATCCTCTTCTAAAGGGTAATATATGAAAATTACATAAGACAGACTAATATGAATAACAATCTGGACTTTTTGTACGTTACGTCAGGTCTGGAAGTTTCATTCAGAGTCATATCCAAAGTCCCGGCCAAATCCATTTTTGACTGGGACTTTGGCGATGATAAGGGAGAGGTTTTCAATGGTGGAAGACATGTTTCCTATTCTTATGAAACTCCCGGTTTCTATACAGTAACCCTACATGTAACCAACTCTAATGGTTTAGATATCACCGTAGATAAGACTCTGGTAGTTTGTGATTATGGTCATACGGCATTAGCCGATACAATATATAACTTAATCGACCACTATATTCCTTCAGAGATATCAGAGGGAATGACCAGGGAAGATAAATCTATCTACATCACCAAATGGCAATATTATATTGGTCCTCTAGTAAATCACCAAATTCCTGCAGATAAGTATACTGATGAATTATGGTATGAAGCACTAGAAAACCAATTAATAATGGAATTGGCAGCATGGGACTTTCTCAATGTGAAGATACTTAATCTATTAACAAGTACTTCAGAATACCTAAGTCAATTAACTTCTACCAAAGAACAAACTGGTGATGGTACTTCTAAACCCGAACTTGCCCGAGGTGATAGGATAAAACAAATCACTACTGGGCCTACTGAAGTGCAATATTATGATACCTTGGCAGATGCTACAAGTTCCCTATGGAAAACACTTTCTCAAGCAATGCAACCAGGTGGATTAATAGATGAATTAAGGAAGAACCTTTGTATGTTAGCTTCACGATTGGAAATCTACTTACCGTTCTGTGATGAAGTATTTAGAACCGTAGTCCCAAAAGTAGTTAACAGAAGGCAACCTGGAGTATTAGATGGACCCAACCCAAGTGCTCCAGTAAAAGGTGGTAAGAAATCAATCTTAACTAAGTTATGACAAAAGAACCCTGGAGAATGGTAAAGAGCCGCTCTTGGGATAGATACAAGAAAATTATCACTGACTTCTTAGATTGGGATGCTGGTAGGCAATCCATAACCTGGGCCAAACATGTTAATCAGCTTCTCAGTCATGCCGAAGACAGTATACCTAAATATTATAACATCCAAATCGAGGCATTATGTTACTACAATGCTTTCAGAAACTGGCCTATCAATAAGGCAACTATTTCAGGAGAATTGGATGATGAAAACTTATCAATACTAATTTCTAAATCTTATATAGAACAAATCGGTTATCTTACACCGGAAGGTTATTGGGATTTTAATTGGGAACAAGATAGGTTTGTAATTAATGGTATAACGTATAAGCCTTCTGGAGATACTCAGACTGCTCAGGCAAAGGATGAGGCTTTAGTTTTCATGGTTATCCTAAAGAGAGACCGAGATACCAAAGTTGAATTTGTAGAATAAAAATAAAGTATATGGCAAAGATGTTAGTACTGAGGTGGACACCAATTACTACAAACAGTGGAATTTGGTTTGATAGTAATCGGGTTATCCTCAATGGTACCTCTGGAGTTCATATTGAAATGAAAGGTAATGGCAATGATGTAACGGCATTTCAATCGATGACCGGAAACAAATTTGTCACCTGCTTTCAAGATTACTTCGGAGATATCTGGGATAAAATAATACCTCATCCTGGTATAGGCCAGGTAATAAAGTTCCGTGTAAATAGGCTTCCTGATTATGCTTGCATACGGGGAGATATTGAGGACGGTGGAGATGTAGACCCCGAAAATCCGGATGTACCAATGAATGCCTTCTGTGGTTCAGAGGGAGAACCATTCAGGGATATCGATTCTGAATTCTTACTGGGTCGTCAACGTGCAGTAATTAATCCTTAAATTTTATAAAATATGTATGTAAGTAAGTATTATACCTGCGAAGAAATAGACCAGCGGTTATTACAGGGTTACTATGATGACTTTGTTAAAGCTGGCTTTGGAGGAACTATAAATGAGTTCTGGGCCTTCGTACTTTCTATCAAGAATAAGGTAGATAAGAAAGAAGGATACGACTTATCGAAAAATGATTTTACCGATGAGTTGAAGGCTAAACTTGATGGCATCGAAGAACATGCAAATTATATCACTAAAGTTTCTCAGCTTGAGAATGATTTGAAATATCAAACCGAGGAAGAAGTTAAACAGATGATTAGTGATTTGGTTGATGGTGCTGATGATGCCCTTGATACTCTTAAAGAGTTGGCAGAAGCATTGGGCAATGATCCCAACTTTGCAACTACTATCACTAATAAATTAACCGACCTTCGTACTGCTTTAACCGAAGAGGTTAATCGTGCTAAGGAAGCCGAAGCTGCTCTGGGTGCTGCAGTAGCTGCAGTTCAGGATAACCTAGAATATGGGTTAGACCAAATCAATAAGAAGATTGATACCGTTAAGGCAGACTTAAAAGCTGAAATCGACCGAGTTGAGAAGAAGGTAGATAAGAATGCTGAAGACATCAAAGACCTTGAAGATAAGGTAAATCAAGATAATGGTGAACTTGAGAAAGAACTCAAGGACCTTATTCAAAAGGAAAAAGATGAACGTATCGCTGCCGATAATGAGATTAAGGAAAGTGTAAATAACCTTAAGACTCTCCATATCAATGATAAGGCCGCACTCGAGGCAAAGATTGCTGAAGAAACTGCAAATCGTACCAATGCAGATACCGTACTGGATTCTAAGATTAATGAAGAAATCACTAATCGCCAGGCTGATACTTTAGCTCTTCAAGGTAAGATTGACCAAGAGAAGGTAGACCGTCATTCTGAGGACCAAGTTCTTCACAACGAAATCTCTAAAGAGGTAACAGACCGTACCAATGCAGACAATGCTCTTCAAGGTAAGATTGACCAGGAAGCTCAAGCACGTACTGCTGCAGACCAGGTATTACAGAACAATATAGATTCAGAGGCCACTACTCGTGCTGCTCAGGATTTAGTTCTCGAACACAAAATTGAGGATATAAAAGAGCAGGGTGTAGAAGACAAAGAACAATTACTTAATGCCATTGCTGCCGAGGCTGCTGCTAGAGAAAAAGGGGATAAAGACCTTGATGCTAAGAAGGTAGATAAACGTGAAGGTTATTCTTTGACTAAGAACGACTTTACCGATATACTCAAAGCTAAATTGGATGGCATAGAAGAAAAGGCAAACTATATTACCCATCTCTCTCAGCTTATAAATGATGCCGGTTTCCAAACTGAAGAAGAAGTAAATGCTGCTATCCAAAAGATTATTGGTTCAGCACCAGAGGTACTTGATACTCTTAAGGAAATTGCCGATGCCCTTGGAAATGACCCCAACTTTGCAACTACTATCACTAGGAAGTTGGCTGCAATCACAGAACAGGTTAACCAAGAAATCGAAGACCGTATTGCAGGAGACGAGGCAAACAGTGCTGAGGTAGCTGCTGAAGTTCAAGCTCGTAAGGATGCAGATACTGCCCTTGAAACTAAACTGAAAGAATACGTAGACAATAAGTCTGCTACTGGAGATGCTGCACTCGGGGTTGTAAGGGATAACCTTAACAAGGAAATCCAAGACCGTAAAGATGCCGATGCCACAATTCAGGCTAACTTGGATAAGGAGATTGCCGAAAGAAAGACTGCTGATGAAGCATATACTCAAAGTCTGGCTAACGTTAACCAGCGTATCTCAGACTTGGCTTTGAGTATGCAAGAGTCTATCAATACTTTGCGTAATGAGCTTACTGAGCAGGTAAATGCCAATACTACGGCAATCGCTACTAATCAACATAATATCGAAAGAAATTCAGAGGCAATCACAAACTTAACTAAGACTGTAGGGGATAACTACAAGGAAGTTAAGGATATGATTAACGAGGAAATCGTTGACCGTACCAATGCTGATAGTGCTTTGAGTTCTCGTATCGATACTCTCAATATTGACCTTAATACTGAGAGTGTAGAAAGAAAAGCTGCAGACCAAGTTCTTCAGGTAAATTTGGATAAAGAAGCAGCAGACCGTACTGCAGCCGATAAAGCCTTGAGTACTGAGTTTACGGCTAAATTGGATAATGCTAAGCAGGCTTTGGAATCTGAGGTAGCTAATCTTAACACTAAGCTTGAACAAGAAAAGGAAAATCGTATTGCCGGTGATAATGCTTTGGGAGTTCGTATTGATTCTCTAGAGGCAGGTAATACCGATGCTATGAATGAATTAAAAGCAAAGGTAAATGCTAATACTACTGCTATTAATGCAGAGAAAGACCGAGCAATTGCCAAAGAGACTTCTCTTGAGGCCAAGATTGATACCAACCTTCAGAATCATAAAGATGATATGGCTGGTATCAACAAAGATATCCTTACCGAAAAGAATGACCGATTAGCTGGTGATACTGAATTACAGAATAACATCGATAAGGAAGCTACAGAAAGAGATAACCAAGATACCCTTATCAATAATGCTTTGGCTCAAGAGAAGGCAGACAGAATTGCTGCTGACCAGGCAATGGATGGAAAGAAGGTAGATAAGGTAGACGGTAAAGTACTTTCTTCAAATGACTTCACTGACTTGCTATATGCCAAGTTGGATGGCATCGAAGAACATGCAAACTACATCACTAAGGTATCTGAGTTATTAAACGATTCAGATTTCCAGAGTGCTGAACAAGTAGAGGCAGCTATCCAAAAGATTATTGGCTCTGCTCCAGAGGTACTTGATACTTTGGCTGAGATTGCTAAGGCTCTTGGTGATGATCCCAACTTTGCAGCAACTATGACTGCTAAGCTTACTGAGTTGGAGAATAAGCTTGAAGCTGAAAAGAATCTGCGTGAACAAGGGGATAATACTCTGCAACAGACTTTCACTAACTTAAGTAATACTCTTACTACTACGGTAAATGAGTTGAGAACTTTCGTAACTGAAACTCGTACGGAGCTGTTAACTTCCTTGAATGCTACCAATGCTCTGGTAACTCAGAATGCTGCCAATATTCAACGTAATCTGGAATTGATTCAGGGTATTCAGGATAACATTAATGGTAACTATACTGCCATTACCGATTTGCTGAATAATGAAATCGCTGCTCGTAAGGCTGAGGATATTCGATTAGAAGCAAAGATTGACCAGAATACTTCTGACTTAAATACAGAGAGAGAGGAAAGAAAGGCCGCAGATAAAGTTCTCCAGGATAACATCGATGCAGAAGAAGCTGCCCGTATTGCTGCCGATACAGCTTTGGGTAAACGTATCGATAAAGAAATTCAGGACAGAACCGATGCTGATACTGCCTTAGATAATAAATTCACTAACATTACCGATGACCATGAAGAAAGACTGGTAGCTGAAGAAGGTACTTCTGATGCTTTGCCTGATACCATGGTTACCGATGTTAGTGCTGTAACAAGAACCGGTACCCAACTTTCTTTCAAGGTAAAGACTTCAACCAAGGATAATGCAAATAACCAATATGGTGAAGAAGTAGAAGCTACCAAGAACCTACTCCCGGTAACTCAAACTCTTGCAGGAGTTATGTCTGCCGCAGACAAGGTTAAGTTAGATGGGTTAGACCCCAATTCTCTGACGGATATCTCTGCAGCTTCAGATGCTAATAAGGTAACGGTAACGGTAACTAAGGATAACGGTTTGAATGCTGATACTACCGAAACTTTCGATTTGCCTCAGGTATCGGCTACTAAGGCTGGTACGATGACTGCTAAGGATAAGGTTGAGTTAGATAGAATCTCTACGGCTAACTTTGCTCTTGGTGCAGTAACTCCCAATGAAACTACTGTTGGCATAGCTGCTACTAAGACCGTAGTTGAAGATGGTACAGTAGAACAGAATCCTATTACATTGCCTGCCTCTACTGCAGAGAAAGCTGGTGTACAAACTGCAGCAGATAAGAAGCTGTTTGATTCTATACCAGATAATATTATTATCTTATCTGGTGATAAACCAGTTGAGGTAGGTCAACAAAGCAGTCATGTTACTTTAACTCATAATTTCTCTTCTAAAAAAGAAGAGGGTATTTATACTCATGAGCCTGAAGATTATAAGACTACTTATATCCCAGCAGCTACTACAGAGAAAGCTGGTGTAATGACCGCCCAAGATAAAGTTAATCTGGATGAGACATTACCCAATGATATTGCTCAAGAGGTTCAGGACCGTAAAGATGCTATCGAAGCTTTGGACGGTAAATCAGAAGCCGCTCTTGCTCAAGAAGTAGCTGATAGAAAAGCTGCAGATACTGCTTTAGATACCAAGTTTACTAAAGCTGTAAACGATGAAGCAACTGCTCGTACTTCTGCTGATACTGCATTGGGTGCAAGGATTGATAAAGAGATTGCTGATAGAACTGCGGCAGACACTGCCCTTGATAATAAACTGCAGAATAACATTAACACTCTAGAAGCTAAGCATGATGCCTTTGTAGCAACTAAGGGTAAGGCTGATGGCTTTGCTCCATTGGATGGGAATGGGTTAGTACCTGCTAACCATTTGCCTTCATATGTAGACGATGTACTTGAAGTATATGCTACCTATGATGTAAGCCCCACTGGAGGTCTTACTAATGTTCAATTGTATACGGATGCAGGTCACCAAACTCCCGTAGTTGGAGAATCTGGTAAGATTTATATAAATGTTGCCAAGGGTGAACCTCCATACCAATTCCGTTGGTCAGGTACTAAATTCGTAGACAATAATACTTCGTCTCTTATCATTGGGGAAATCGCAGGTACTGCTTTCGAAGGTAGTAGAGGTAAGCATCTTGAGGATGTGGTATCTAGCATGCCTAAAAATTTAATTAGTAAGGTTTCAATAGCTAACAAAAATAATCGTAATGTTATTATCTTATGTAACTATTCTGCTACGGATGGTCAAGGGCATTACATTGATAAACCCGATGGGATGGTAATCCCTCTAACTCCAGCCACTACTCGAGAAGCTGGTCTGATGGATGCCGATAGTGTAATAATGCTTAATCAAACCTTACCAGATGCTATTGAAGCTGAACAAGAGGCCCGTATTGCAAAAGATAATGAGCATGATACCTTTAATAGTTCTCTTCCAGGAATTATTCTTACTGGATTCACTCTTACCCATAATTCAACTAATGTAAGAGCTACTCTTAATAATAAAACTAAGAGTGCAGATGGTAAGACTTATGAAGGTGCTACAGATTTAATTAGAGATATACTTGCAGCAACTAAGACTACTGCAGGAGTTATGTCTGCAGCAGATAAGACTAACTTGGATAATACCGTACAGGGGTTGGCAAATGAGATTACCAATAGAACTAATGCCATCAATGCTCTTCGTACAGAATTGAAAACTTACGTTGACGATTTGATTGCCGATACTGGTTCAGATGTAACTGCATTGGAAACTAAGGTAAATAATCACATTGCCAATAAATCTAATCCTCATACAGTTACTAAGGCTCAAGTTGGTTTGGGTAATGTTAACAATACATCGGATGCAGATAAACCAGTATCTACTGCTCAGGCTGCTGCTATTGCCGATGCTAAGGCTGCAGGTACTGCTGCTCAAACTTCTATCAATAGCCATGCAGGTAGAAAGGATAATCCTCATACAGTAACTAGAGCTCAATTGGGATTGGCAACTACCGACCAGGTAGTATTTGCTAAGACCACGGCTCCTTCTGGTTTCTTCAAAGAATCTTCAGATGTTCGACTCAAATCTAATGTTAAAGATTTGAATCATACTCTGGAACAGATTTGTCAGATACCAACTAAATCTTTTGAAATAGCTGGTAAAGAGGATGAAGGAACTATTGCTCAAAATCTGGAAGCATTGGGATTTGGCAAATATGTGGATGAGACTCCAGTAGAGAAATCTACTGTACCTAATCCAGAGGAATTC
>ERZ779999.41-NODE-41-length-25211-cov-11.3822_pt1 | contig 25211 bp, 24 predicted proteins | sample MGYA00511932_ERZ779999 | MGnify/ENA primary metagenome ERZ779999 (study PRJEB29588, sample SAMEA2145251) | human gut metagenome | biome: human gut; feature: human-associated habitat; material: faeces | place: Denmark | collected 2008/2010 ...
AGGTCATGACAGATATTATGATTTCTATTATGCAGAGGAAGGTGGCGACTGGCAGCTGCTCGCCAAAGGCGTTGATGCCAGCAACCTGAGCACCCAGAAGAGCGGTGGTTTCCTCGGAGCCTGCATCGGACTCTATGCTTCTTCCAACAAGGAATAAGAACTTTTAAATATCAAAATAGAAAAAACTCCTTGAAGAAAGGTATAAAACAAGAAAGGCTCCTCGCAATGAGGAGCCTTTTTTTGTTTTATACCTTCCTTCGGGAAGCCTTATTTATTCTTTACGATATCCAATGTCATTTTGCCGACCCAGATGGCGCCCTTGCCGTTCTGATCTACAGGCACCTGCTTGCCATCAAGATCTGTTCTGTACTTCAGCGTCTGGAAGAGGCTGTGGCTGTGACCTCCCAATACCAGGTCGATATTGCGGGATGCGGCAATCACCTCGGTATCATCCGTGCCGTCTATATTCCAGCCCAGATGAGAGATGCAGATGATGACATCACACTTCTCCTTCTTTTTCAGGATCTCTGTCATCTCGTTCGCCTTCTGGATAGGATCCAGGTACTGGATGCAACCGTAGTTCTTCTCAATCACCAAGCCGGCAAGCTGCGGAGCCAGTCCGAAGACGCCAATCTTGAGTCCCTTGCGATGCAATATCACGTATGGCTTCACAATATCCGCCAGCTCGGTGCCGGTGAAATCGTAGTTGGCACAAACAATCGGGAACTTTGCCATCTTGAAGAGACGCACCATATTGTCCATGCCGTAATCGAACTCATGGTTGCCGATGGTGGCAGCATCATACTTCATCTCGTTCATCAATCCTACCTCTACATCACCCTTGAAGAGCGAATAGTAAGGAGATCCCTGAGAGAAATCGCCACTGTCGAAGAGCAGAAGATCTGGATTCAGACTGCGCTCCTGCTTGATCATTGCCACACGGCGGAGGTAGCCTCCACGGTTTGCTATGGCTGTATCTGCGAGATTCGGATTGTAAGGCATCACGCAGGAGTGGGTATCGTTGGTATGGAGCACCACGAGCTGCTTCACTACCTTTGGAGTCTTCTGCGCCTTTGTCTCCTTCTTGCCCTTTGAATCCTTCAGGACTTTAGCCTGTACTGTTGCCGGCTGCAGCGTGAATGATGCCAGCGCCAGCGCTATATATAATAATGTATGTTTCATTTTCTGTACTTTGTTATTTAGTTAGCTTTCCTGCTTGCCGGGGATTGCAAATCCCCGGGAACCTTCGTTCCCCCTATTCTACTACGCAGCGGCCTTCTACTCTTGACTCCACTACCTTGCCCTGAGCCTTCATCTCACGGAAATAGTCCATGATGATGTAGCGCACATTGTTCTCCTTCGCCTTAGGAGCAACCACATCGGTACCGCTCTTGAAGGCTACAAGCTGGTCGTTGCCCTCGGCAAGATAATCAAGGGTAGCTATGCGATAGCTCTTGGCTGGATCGACAGGTTCGCCGTTCAGGGTTACGCCCTTCAGCTTTCCGTCGCGGGTGATAACCATTCTTACGGCATGGCTCACTCCCTCGCCGCCACGGTGGGCTATCTGCTGGAAGAGTTCAAGCACCTTCTCGCCGGTAAGCGTGAGGAAACAGATTTTGTTCTCGAAAGGAGCCACCTCGCTCACATCACCTACGTTGATATCGCCCTTGGCAAAGTCAGCACGGATGCCACCCATGTTATACACCGAGAAGACAGGCTGCTCATTAAACTGTCTGCCACCCCATACCAGGATGTCAGAAAGCAGATTACTCAACTCGCTCTCAGGGCGATGGCGGGTCATATCATGAGCCACGGATCCCACTACAGGTCCCATGATGCTATCCACCTTGTACTGATAAGGGGCGATGAACTTCGCAGCCTCAGCATCAGGCTGGGCATCCCATTTCCGGTCTATCAAAATACGGGTTCTCTCCACCTTTGTCACCTTGAATTTCTGGGCAAAGGCTGGACTTGCCATCAGCATCAGAGCCATGGAGGCAAGCATCATCTGCATACTATTCTTTTTCTTCATACCTTTTACAATATTCTAATTTCGGGATGCAAAGATACAAAATAAATCGGCGAAAAAGACGAAAAAGGCGAGAAAAAAACGTTTCTTTATTAAAGAAAACAAAAAAAGAAGGGGAAAAAGAGAAGAAACCCACTGAAAATTTGCGAGATACGAGAAAAAGTCGTAACTTTGCACCCGCTTTTCGGCGTAACCGCTGTTGTCTGGGCAGAAGTGTTGTCCAAGTCCATGTTGCGTTGGAACGACAAACAATTTTTAATTTTATACAAAAAATGGATTTGATTAAAGTTGCTGAAGAAGCATTTGCAACCGGCAAGAAGTTCCCTGAGTTCAAGGCAGGTGACACTATCACAGTCGCTTACAAAATCGTCGAGGGTACTAAGGAGCGTATCCAGCTCTATCGTGGTGTAGTTATCAAGATCTCTGGTCATGGTGACAAGAAGCGTTTCACCGTTCGTAAGATGTCTGGTACTGTAGGTGTAGAGCGTATCTTCCCTATCGAGTCACCAGCTATCGATTCTATCGAGGTGAACAAGCACGGTAAGGTACGTCGCGCTAAGTTGTACTACTTGCGTAAGCTCACAGGTAAGAAGGCTCGTATCGCTGAGAAGAAGACCATCGCTAAGAGCGCTGAGTAATTTTCTTAGTTACCTATTAAAAATTAGAATCAGAAAAAGGGCATCCGATCTCACGATTGGATGCCCTTTCTGCATTTCCTTATTCTCCGGCGCTGTAGTTGGTCAGCCCGTCATCGGTGCCGTGCAATGCGCCCTGCAGATCAGCCCAGCTCTGGAATCCGGCAAGCAATGCCAGACGGTTGAGTGTCTGCTGTGAAGGTTTCTCCTTTCCTTTCATTATTTCCCACACCTTGTGCAGCAACTTGTTGTTTCTATGCTTCTCTTCGTGCTGCAGGTGTTCCCTGCCTAGCTTCTTCTCCAAAGCTACAGCGAGGATTTTCAAATCATTTTTCATTGTGATTATCCTTCCTCAAATTCTCAATTCCTTTAATTTCTCAAATTTACATTTTTCATTCCTAACTGTGGGCAAAAGTACACAATATTTTTGAAACGGAGTCATGTTTGGGAGATTATTTTTGAATTTCGCACGAAAAAAATGGTTTTCTCATATTTTTTTTGTAATTTTGCAACCAAATTCTAAATACATTTCTTAATTAAGATGAAAGAATTAGCACTTAAGTACGGATGCAATCCGAATCAGAAGCCTTCTCGCATCTATATGGATGACGGAAGGGAACTGCCTATCGAAGTTATCAACGGCCGTCCTGGCTACATCAACTTCCTGGATGCTTTCAACTCTTGGCAATTGGTCAAGGAACTGAAGGCAGCTACAGGAATGCCTGCTGCCGCTAGTTTCAAACATGTTTCTCCTGCTGGTGCTGCCATCGGCTTGCCTCTGAGCGACACATTGAAGAAGATTTACTTCTGCGATGACGTAGATTTCGAACTTTCTCCTCTGGCTTGCGCTTATGTTCGTGCTCGTGGTGCAGACCGCATGTGCTCTTACGGTGACTTTGTTGCCCTGAGCGATGTATGCGATGAGGCTACTGCCCTCCTCATCAAGCGTGAGGTGAGCGATGGCGTGATTGCTCCAGGCTTTACCCCTGAGGCTATCAAGGTGTTGAAGGAGAAGCGCAAGGGTACCTACTGCGTCATCCAGATTGATCCTGACTACGTGCCAGCTCCTATCGAGCACAAGCAGGTATTCGGTGTTACCTTCGAGCAGGGACGCAACGAGGTGAAGCTCGATGATCCAGCTCTCTTCGAGGATATCCCTACCAAGAACAAGAACTTCACAGCAGAGGCTAAGCGCGACCTGATTATCTCGCTCATCACCCTGAAATATACTCAGAGTAACTCTGTATGCTACGTGAAGGATGGTCAGGCTATCGGTATCGGTGCCGGTCAGCAGAGCCGTATCCACTGTACCCGTCTGGCTGGTTCCAAGGCTGATGAGTGGTGGTTGCGCCAGTGTCCTAAGGTGATGAACCTGCCTTTCAAGGAGAAGATTCGCCGTGCCGACCGCGACAATACCATCAATGTCTATATCTCTGACGAGTGGGAGGATGTATTGCAGGATGGCGTATGGGAGCAGTTCTTCACAGAGAAGCCTGAGCCACTGACCCGCGAGGAGAAGAAGGCTTGGATTGCCCAGAACAAGGGTGTATCTTTAGGTAGCGATGCTTTCTTCCCATTCGGCGACAACATCGAGCGTGCTCACAAGAGTGGTGTAGAATACATAGCAGAAGCAGGCGGTAGCATCCGTGACGATAATGTTATCGATACATGCGATAAGTACGGCATCGCCATGGCGTTTACTCACGTTCGCCTCTTCCATCATTAATTTATATAATATAAAAGGTATATGAGCGATATTGACGATATTATCATGGGTGGCATGGTTTTCAAGGGCGGCGGCGGTCCGAAGAAGGACGACGACGACAAGGTGAAGACCAAGGCCAAGAAGAAGAAGTACATCACGGGTGCTCACGGAAGCGGCTCTGCCCGTCAGAAGGCAAAGTATCGCCAACAGAGAGCCAACCGTAAATCGCAGAAGAAGAAGTAATTCTATTCCCTCAGAGGAAAGATGATTGATGAATCTTCTGAGAAAAGATGACCAATGCATCTTCTGAGAATAAAAAGGAAATCCCCATCGACAGGAGCTGTCCAGTCGATGGGGATTTTTTCGTATTTCAGACATCAGTCTTCATTGAGCCTGATGCCCTGCCAGGTGGAAACCAGGTCGCCCGATACGGCTATGGTTGGCGTCTGACTCTTCTCATTCACCACAACCGACTTCTGCGCCACATTCGTCTTCACATAGTCGAAGAGATCGCCATAGGTAACCTTGCCCTTACTCTCCTGCAGTTTCTTCAGGAGAAAATAGGTAAAGAGTCCGTGCTTCTTCTCCTTGTAGGGATAAGCCGTCTCGCTACCCTGGGCAGCCGTCATCACGAGCATGTTGCCCTTCGGAGCCTCAGCCTTCGCCTTGAGTGCCACGCCTCTGGCAGAAGCCAGCATACCCTCGCCTCGTTTGCTGCCACTGAAGCAGGCATCCATCAGCACCGTTACGCAGGCTGCGTTCAGACCGTTGAGTTCAGCATACAGCCTGCTCATACTGTAACCCGTTGCCGGAATATTACTCTTGCCATCTACGGGCAGGAGATAGGAGGTGCCGTTACTCTCATCGGGCATTCCATGTCCGGCATAATAGAAGATGAATCTCGCCTCAGCTCCATAAGCCTTGGCGATGTTCTGCATCCAGTTGATTTCCGCCAGCATATTGTTGAGGGTGGCATCCTTGCGGATATGCAGGTTGCTTTCCGGAATGCCGAGCAGATTGATGCAGTATTCCCTGAAAGCCATACCGTCGTTGAGGGCAAACTCCACATTCACTTCCTCCTGGTAATTCTCGTTGGCGATGATCACGGCAAAGGTCTTCTCCTGCTTCACCTTCGAAACGGGAATGTTCAGATCCACATCCGATTTCAGATAGCTTGCCAGCGTGTTCACGCCTTCAGCGGCTCCCGCTGCCTTCGCCGTCTTCCGGGTAGCAACAGACTGATGTTCATCCCTTACAAATTCCTGGGCACAGGTGGAGTCGGTTCTCATTACCTTCACCAGTCCTTTCTTGCCCACAGAGATTCTCTGAGAGTGGACAGGTAACGAGAACCAACATCCTGCTGCCATCATCACCATCATCATGATATTCTTCCATTTCATACACTAGCGGTTTTGATGTTTACACCTTATTATATATATAGAATTTGATAGATTTCTTTTAACTTCCCTCTAACTTTCCTTAACTTCCCTCTAACTCCCCATTTACCAGTCGTCCGAGAATCCGTCGGAAGAATCGGCGAGAAGCGCCTCTTTCAGAATGTCGATAATGGAGTTCTGGAAAGCCGAAGCCATCACGAAAGCCTTGCTCGACGCCAGCTTGTGTTTGTCCTTTTCTACATAAGGATAGCAGGAACTGATGTTCCACACCTCATCCTTGCTCACCACCTCGTCATCATCCGCCTCGCCGGTAGCAGCCGCGGCGAGCACACTGGCGATGGCACTTGTCCATCCGCCGCCCGATTTTACAGTCACTTCGTAGCTGTCCATATAGACGCTCACCCTTGCCTTCTCCTCCTTTACGTCCACACGGATATACGGCATCATATCCACCTGATAATGGTTGACCCCGGCATTCTGTCGGGCGATGTTTTCGATATAAGCCTGGGTGATGATCAGTCCCTGTTCGGCATTCTGCTCTCGGATCACGCCGTGGGTATCCTTACTGTTGAATGCGCGGTTGAACCATTCGATGGCTTTCTTGAAGATTTCTGCCTTCGACTGACCAGCGCAGGCGATGACCTCCTGATAGTTCAGGCGGTTCTTGTTGTCCAGGGCTACTTCCTTGCTCAGGTTTCCTGCAGCCTCTGTCCAGTTATCGCCATACTTGTCCTTGGCGTATCTCTCGATCTGTTCGGCTGTAAAGACCTGTGCACTTGCCGTAAGGGCAAGCACGCAGAGTGCAAGTGTGATAAGATATTTCTTCATATTATCATTTGTATTTTAAGTGATGCCGCAAAGATAGCATTTTTTAAAATACAAACCCGTTCAGATGATAAAAACCCATGATGCAATTCGTAAAAACTTGCAGTTACCGGCTTTTGATCATCCAAACGGGTGGAATTTTTCGATTAACAGGAGTAATTTTCGCTATTTCTAGTTCTTCACGCTCTTTACGCCCTTGCCCTTGGTAAGATGCAAGGTGGCTGCCTTGAGCTTGTGATTGCTGTGGTCGAAGATGATGGCTGGATCCAGGCGCTTGCCGCCGAAAGACACCTCGAAATGGAGATGCTCTGTGGTGGCCCTGCCAGTGCGGCCCGTAAGACCGATTACCTGACCTGCCTTCACCTTATCACCCTTCTTCACCATGTTCTTACTCTGATGGCTATAGAGCGTTTCCAAGCCGTAGGCATGCTTGATGCGGATGCAGTTGCCATAGCCGTAGTAAGGTCCCGAGGCAACCACCTCGCCATCGAAGGCGGCATAAATCTCGTCGTTAGGCTTGGTCTTCAAATCCACACCCGAGTGACGGCGGGCACCTCCGTATGGACTGATGACACGGGCATCAGGCAATGGATATGCCCATGCCTTCTCCTCTATCTTCTCCAAATCGAGACGGAAGGTGTTGGTGATGGTAAACGGGTCGTACACCTCGTCGGGGTCGAGAGTCATGGCGTGATCGCTACGGCTGCTTCCCGATTTCTTATTTGTTTCCTTATTGTTTCTATCGTTCTTGGAAACGGAGGAGTCCTTGCCACCAATCACCTTGATGCCGATGCGGTTGCCCTCCTTGCGGAACTGCACGGTCTGTCGGCGGAGCTTATGGCTCTTCAGTTCGATGATGGTTTCCGGGTTGATGCGCGCACCGTTCACCATGATGGAGAAATCGCAATAGGCCTCTCCCTCTCGGGTGCCCACGATGGCGATGGTCTGTCCGGCATCTATCGACTGCCCCACCTTCACCAGGTTCTCGGCATTGTTGGCATACACGGTTTCCAGACCGTTGTCATGGCGGATCACGATCACGTTGCCCATCGATTCGGTCTTGCGCGAGAGACGCACATAACCATCAAACATCGCCTTCACTGCATCGCCCTTGGCAGTAGAGATGCGCATCACGCTGTTGCCATTGATAAGGCTAGCCTTGCCCACAGGAAGCGGGAATGAATATTCCTTGGCACGGAATATCTCAAAGTCAACATTGAAGGCTTGACTCTGGGCAAAGAGACCTGGCGTTGCGATGCTCACCTGCTGTTGCTCGGCGGCAGTAAACTCATTCTTGGCGGGCATGAAACTGCTCAGCGAAAGCATCAGCATTCCCGAGACGGCAGCCAGCCCGATTCTTCTTCTTAATCTTCTGTTTACAATCATTCTCTATTCTTTTAGATTCATTTTTTAAATTTAACCATTAAATCTTAAAACATAAAAACATCCATTTTTCCCTCTTCGTTCATAGAAAAGAGAAAAATGGATGTTATCTTGAAAACTTACTTCATCAGAATGCCGGTATAGATTCTGCCACTCTCTATGCCCAGCTTTCTTGCCGAGAAGAACTCGTCGCTATGGGCAAAGGTACAGATGCCGCAATCCTGGATATTCTCCTCAGCCACACCGCAATGCAGCAGGATCTGCTTGTTGCAGAGTGGCAGGTTGATGTGCCACTTCAGCGGCTGCACGATGTTTCCTTCTGCAGCCAGGCGCTCACGCTCGGCAATATCTACCGAGAAGGCGGCATTGGGGCGCTGCTCGGCAATCTCTTCCATCGGGAAGGCTGCCTGCTCGAAGGCCTCATACACCTCATCGCCTACCTCGAAATGCTCCAGCGAGATACCCGGGCCAATCACTGCCTTCAGCTTCTTTGGCTCCGTATGATAGGCGAAAGCCATCTCCTGGATGGTCTTGTGGACGATGCGTGCCAGCGTGCCTCTCCATCCGGCATGGATGGCTGCCACAGCATGGTGCTCCTCGTCATAGAGCAGGATTGGGATGCAGTCGGCGGTGGAAACACCTATGCATACACCCTTCTCATTGGTCATCACGGCATCTACGCCCTCGAGAATCATCTTGCGGATGTTCTCAGGCATTGAGAAATAATCTCCTGCCACCTGACGGACCTCTACTCCATGCACCTGATGCGGCAGGATGATATGGTCGATGCTTATGCCCAGCTCATCCGCCAGCTTCCTGCGGTTCTCTGCCACGTGTTCGGCGCAGTCGCCGCAATAGTCATTGATATTGAATTCGCTGTAGTTGCCCTGGCTCACTCCTCCCTTTCGGGTGGTAGAGAAAGCTGTGACGCCCTCAGCGATATGATATTCCTTATTCATATTCGAAATCATCTAAGTCATCTACATCCTCGATTTCATCCTCGTCGATATACTCCACGATGTCCTCGCCCTCAGCCTCGAGTTCCTGCTGGAAGCGGCTCATATCCTTGTCACGGTGAACGAGGGTATCTTCTGAAGTAATCTCCTGCAGCTTGTTGCTCTCTGAATTCAACTCCTTCCAGAGCACATCCTTGAGTTCCTGGATGCCCTGTCCGGTAACTGATGAGATGAATACCACCGGAAGATCGGTTGGCAGGGTCTCCTTCAGCATCTCGATGAGCTCCTCGTCCAACAGGTCGCACTTGGTGATGGCGAGCACGCGATGCTTGTCGAGCATCTCTGGGTTGAAGTTCTTCAACTCGCCCAGCAACACCTCGTATTCCTTCTTGATGTCGTCGGTATCGCCTGGAACCATGAAGAGGAGCAGCGAGTTGCGCTCGATGTGTCGCAGGAATCGCAGTCCCAAGCCCTTTCCTTCGCTCGCTCCCTCGATGATACCCGGGATATCTGCCATCACGAAACTCTGATGGTCGCGGTAATCCACGATACCCAGCGATGGCTCAAGGGTGGTAAACGGATAGTTGGCTATCTTTGGACGGGCACTGGATACGGCAGAGAGCAGGGTTGACTTTCCGGCATTAGGGAAACCCACAAGACCCACATCGGCAAGGAGCTTCAGCTCCATGATGATGGTCATCTCCTGCATCGGCTCACCTGGCTGCGCATAGCGTGGAGCCTGGTTGGTAGAGGTACGGAACTGGAAGTTGCCCAGTCCGCCGCGTCCGCCCTTCAGGAGCAGTACTTCCTGACCGTCGTAAGCCACGTCGCAGACGAACTTACCGGTTTCGGCATTATACACCACGGTACCGCAAGGCACATCGATATAGATGTCCTTACCATCAGTGCCGTGGCACTTGTCACGTCCTCCATTGCCACCATGCTCGGCGAAGAAGTGGCGCTGATACTTCAGATGCAGCAAGGTCCAGTAGTTGTGGTTGCCGCGAAGATAGATGCTTCCTCCACGTCCGCCATCGCCACCGTCAGGTCCACCATTCGGTTGGTACTTCACGTGGCGCAGGTGCATGGAGCCTTTACCACCCTTACCAGAGCGGCAGTTGATCTTTACATAATCTACGAAATTGGATTCAGCCATTGATTTTTCTTTTTAATTTGAACGTTGAATCTTCTTATTTTGAACGGAAGATTCTTCTTTTTTTAATGAATAAATCTTCCCCGCAGTCTTGCGGGGAAGATTATTATATCTTGATTACAAGTTGTCGATTACATTGCAAACACGAGCAAAGATCTCATCTACTGTTCCGAGACCCTCGATGTGGTGGTGGATACCCTCCTTCTCATACCAGTCGATGAGAGGAGCAGTCTGTGTATGATATACGTTGAGACGCTTCTTGATAGTCTCCTCGTTGTCATCAGAACGGCCACTCAACTTACCGCGGTTGAGCAGACGAGCCATCAGCTCATCCTCTGGAACGGCAAGCTCGATCATGGCAGCGATCTTGTGACCACGCTCAGAGAGCATCTTCTTCAAAGCCTCAGCCTGTGGAGTGGTACGTGGGAAACCGTCGAAGATCACACCTGCGTGATCCTTGCCGAAGCTGTCATATACGCTTGCGAGGATGTCGATCATCAACTCGTCTGGAATCAACTGACCATTGTCGATATAGCCCTTGGCAGTCTTGCCAAGCTCAGTACCGTTCTTGATTTCGTTACGAAGAACGTCACCTGTTGAAATGTGACCGAGACCATACTTCTCGATCATCTTGTCGCTCTGTGTACCCTTACCAGCACCTGGAGCACCGAAAATTACGATATTTTTCATTTTTACCTTAATATATATAAATTGTTTTATGTTGTGTCAGAAACCTAGTTTATACTGTTAAACCATTGCTTTCCTTTGGGAGTCATAACAAATAACAAGAATACTATAGCAGGGATTCCTACCATAGCCAAAATAATGTATGTACCCAAAAAAGGAATATCTAAAAGGCAATTAAATGCCATCAAACTTAAATTTGCCATTATTTCTTCTTTTTATCGTTATCTTTTTTATTCTTCCTAATATAAATACCTGCTATAAACAATATAATTGCTATTAATCCGCTGATAACATACAACATCCAACGAACATCATTGAGATCCTGCATCATCGAAGTAACAAATACAGCAGTCAAGAAGTACTTGGAGACATCCAAGCAATAATCACTAATTTTCTCCCACATGCTTCACCCCCTATTCTTCTACTATCGTGTAGATGTCGCGGAGGTTTCTGCCTTCTTGGTCATAATCTAATCCATATCCTACGATGAAATCGTTAGGGATTTCCATTACGGCATAGTTGATGTCCAGATCCACCTTCAGATTGCCCGGCTTCACGAGGAGTGAGCAGATCTCGATGCTGGCTGGATTCTTCTTCTTCAGATCCTCGATCATGTGAGCCATGGTAAAGCCGGAATCCACGATGTCCTCCACGATCACCACGTGGCGACCGGTAAGATCCTGGTTCAGACCCATCAGGGTCTTCATGCTGCCGGTAGAACTGGTGCCCTCGTAGGAAGCATACTTCACAAAAGAAATCTCGCTTGGTACCGTAATCATTCGCATCAGATCGGCAGCGAAGATAAACGAACCATTCAACACAGCCAGGAACACCGGAGTCTTGTCCGCATAATCCTGGTTCAATCGGTCGGCAACGACCTGTACCTTCTTCAGAATATCTGCCTCTGGAATGGAGGTCTTGAAGGTCTTATCCTTGATTTTTACTATGCCCATAGTCTTGATGATATAATATTTTCTGCAAAATTACGAAAAAATCGTGAAACTTCATCCATTCATCGACTTTTTTTAGTACTTTTGCATTAAAATAATCAGATAATCGGACATAACATACATTAATATATGAAAATATTCACTAGTGCTCAGATACATGAGCTGGATAAATACACCATTGAGCATGAGCCAATCACATCGCTCAACCTGATGGAAAGGGCGGCAAAGGCGCTCACCCGTGCCATCGAGCAGGAATGGTCTAACAGAACGCCGGTCGTGGTCTTCGCCGGTCCGGGAAACAATGGTGGTGATGCACTTGCCGTGGCACGCCTCCTCAGCGAAGACGGCTATGGGGTGAGTGTATTCCTGTTCAATGTACACAACAAGCTTTCTGCCGACTGTGCCACCAACAAAAAACGACTCATCGAGGGTAAGCGCGTCAAGCAGTTTACCGAGGTCACCGTCAACTTCGACCCTCCTCAGCTCGAGGCGGGAATGCTCGTGGTGGATGGCCTCTTCGGCAGCGGACTCAACAAGCCGCTGGCGGGCGGATTCGCTGCCATGGTGAAATACATCAACCAGAGTGCGGCAAAGATCGTGAGCATCGACCTGCCTTCCGGCCTGATGAGCGAGGACAATTCCTACAACATCAGCGCCAACATCATCCGTGCCGACCTCACCCTCACCCTGCAGCAGAAGAAGCTGTCGATGATGATGGCAGACAACCAGCAGTACCTGGGCAGAATCAAGGTGCTTGATATTCGACTCTCTCCAGAGTTCATCCAGCGCACCGAGAGCCGTTGCAGCATCCTTGAGGAGAAAGACATCCGCCAGCTTCTGAAGCCTCGCGGCGACTTCGCCCACAAGGGCAGCATGGGCACGGCGCTCCTCATCGCAGGCAGCTACGGCATGTCGGGCGCTTCGGTCCTTGCCACCAGAGCCTGCCTCAGAACGGGTGTGGGAAAGGTGATTACCCATACGCCTAAGAGAAATTACGAGATCATGCAGATTTCCGTGCCCGAGGCGGTGCTGCAGATGGATACGGAGGAAACCATCTTCAGCGAACCGGTAGATACGGAAGATTACCACGCCATGGGCATCGGTCCGGGACTGGGAACTAGCGAGGCGACAGCCATCGCCCTGATTGCCCAGCTCAGAAGATGCACCTGTCCGGTAGTGGTGGATGCCGATGCACTCAACATCCTTGCCAGTCACCGTGCCTGGATGCAGCAATTGCCTAAGAACCTCATCTTCACTCCACATCCTAGGGAGCTTGACCGTCTGGCTGGCATCACCAGCAGCAACTGCACCGAGCGCCTCTTCAAGGCATGCGAGCTTGCCGACCGTCTGCACGGCTACATCCTGCTGAAGGGACATTTCTCTGCCCTCTGTCATCCGGATGGTAAGGTGGAGTTCTGCTCTACGGGCAACAGCGGCATGGCTACGGCGGGCAGTGGCGATGTGCTTACAGGCATCATCACCGCTCTTCTGGCTCGCGGTTACAAGCAGGCAGATGCTGCCCGCATCGGCATGTACCTTCATGGTCTTGCCGGCGACCTCGCCATCAAGGATCTGGGCAAGGAAAGCCTCATCGCCAGCGATCTCATCGATTACCTGCCGAAGGCATTCCTCAGAATGGAAGAGTAAGATTGGAAAAGTATAAGAATGCTGAAAGGGTGTGCTCACACGAGCACACCCTTTCAGCATTCTTATATGCTATTGTTTATACTATGCTTCCAATGAATTTCTGGCTTCATAGAAGCGCTTTTCCAGTTCGCGTCGCAGGTCGTCCTTGCGGTCCATATTCAGTTTCTTGCGGATATGGCTACGCTGGCTGGTGATGTTTGATTCACTCTTGTTCAGTTCGATGCAGATTTCCTTCAGCATCTTGCCTTCCAGTACCATCTGGCAGATCACTCGCTCACTGTTGGTGAGGTCGGCACATACCAGATCCCATGCCTTCTTGCTCAGTTCGCTGGTCTTCAACTGTTCTGCGGCACGGTGCAGGATATTCTTCTGCTGCTCCGGGCTCAGTCGGCTCAGCAGGTTTACCGCTATATCCTTCTCTTCATCCTTCAGGTCGGCAAGCATGTGCAGTGCCTTCTTCTCTTCTTCTCTCATTTGCTTGGGCTGTCTGAGTTCCTTGACCATGACTGGTTCCGAATTATAAAGCCAGACATACAGAATCATCAGGAAACCTACCAGAACTGCCTTGATGCTGAAGAGCAGCACGGAGATCTGCGTATGCGAGATGGCTACCGCTACCACTGGCAGCAGAGCGATGGTAAAGCCGAAAGTGGTTCGGTTGAGCTGCTGGCTCTGGGCAGTAATGGCAAGTATAAACATGATGAAGATATTGCTCATCACGCTCAGGTTGTCCCGGTCACCCTGATAGTGCAGACAGAGCATACTGTCAATCGCCAGCTTCACGAATACGAGGATATAGAGCAGGGAGATGCCGGTCTTGAATACCACCTTGCGCTTCAGCACCACATACATCAGCAGCGCCAGTGCGAGGGTATGGACTACATTATAGAACATGCCCCCCCCAGGCTTCCATCATGTAAAACAAAAGGAAGTGGTAGGGAATAATGAGCATCTCTACCAGAGTCAAAAGGACGAAGGCAATCACCCTTCGGCGATCCACCACTCCACAGTAATCAGGGCATAAATGATGTTCCAAGCGCAAACACCAATCCCAAAGTTTGTTCTTAGCTTTCATTTTCTTGCTTTCAATTTACATATAATTTAAACAGTCGTTTATACTTATTATATAATCAAAGTCTTGCCCGCTTGGGGCACTTTGCATATCTTTCAGGACCTCTGTGTCCTGGATTCATTGTTGATTTACTAACTTATTCTTCTCATTTGCAAAATTACTACTAAAAATCGAAAAACTCTAAGAAAACTGATAAAAAGTAGCTAAAAAAGCAAAAAACAAATGAGAAAAAGCATTTTTCAGGGTTTTTCAGTGTTTCATTTATGCGGTTTTTATTCGGTATCAGCATTTTTAGGCGCATTTTTCTTGGCAGCAATCGAAAAAAAAGCTATCTTTGCAATCGTAAAAACAAAGTTCGCGGTTTCAAGCCCGAACTAACAATCAAACCCCAAAGTTGCCAACAGGCATCTAAGAACTGAGGAGTAGAGGATAAAGATGATGATGAGTAGAGGATGAGTAGATGAAGAGTAAATGATAGACTAACTATTCTTTAATTAATAAAGTCTAGGAGCAAGCCTATTGAAAGGAAAGGTAGGAAAAAGAAAAAAAGTATAAGTATAAGTAAAAGATGATGATGCGTTTCTCTAGAGAGACCATTTGTCATTCTTAAATCATTAAAAGATTTTAAGTATGAACAGAAGGATTTTAATTGCGCTACTGGCTGTAGGCAGTTTCATCTGCCCAGCCGTAGCTCAGAAGGTGGCCTTGAAGACGAACCTCCTTTATGATGCTACAAGCACCATGAACCTCGGCTTCGAATTTGGCCTTTCCCCAAAATGGACCTTGGACGTATCCGGCAACTACAACCCTTGGACATTTTCCAAGAACAAGAAGTGGCAGCACTGGCTTGTTCAACCAGAAGCTAGATACTGGTTCTGCAATAAGATGATGGGCTCCTTCATCGGCTTCCACGCCCTCGGAGGTTCTCATAACATAGGTAACGTAGATCTTGACTTCAAGTTCCTCGGTACCGACTTCTCCAAATTGAAAGATTACAGATACGAAGGATGGTTCGTAGGTGCAGGCGTGGCATACGGCTATACCTGGGCACTCTCCAAGCATTGGAACTTCGAAGCTGAACTCGGAGTGGGTTACATCTATTCCAGAGCAGATAAGTATGAATGCCCACAGTGCGGAGAAAGACTCGAGAAAGACCAGACCAATCACTACGTAGGTCCTACCAAGGCGGCACTCAATCTGGTGTATGTCTTCTAATTCATGATACATTATTATATTAATAAGTAAAAACTGAAGATTATGAATACATATAAGATTTTAAGCAAGACACTTGGAGCCGCAGCACTCAGCATCTTGGTCACTACAAACGCCATCGCACAGGAACAGGCTTCCAAGGATATGAAGATCCTCAACAAGGAGGTGAAAAAGAAGGGAAACAAGGTGAAGGTCTATATGGACATTAACCTCGATCAGGTGAAGCTCTCCGGCAACAAGGGACTGGTCTATACACCAGTCATCTATAAAGGCGAGGATACCCTCAAGCTCCCGGCTGTAGAGGTGATGGGCAGCAAGAGATACATCTACTACCAGCGCACCAAGATGACCGCTACCCAGAATCCGCTCATCGTGGTAAAGCGTGAGAACAAGGAGCCACAGACTCTCCATTACGCTTACACGGTTCCTTACCAGGACTGGATGAAGGATTCCAAGTTTGCCATCGCACATGATGCCTGCGGCTGCAACCAGCAGTTACTCGCTGAAAACATCCTCAGCCCTCACGGAGATGCACTCGCTACCCCACAGCAGCTCTACCACGCTTACCAGCAGCCAAAGGCAGAGGCAGTGAAGGTAAGACAGGAGAACGGTTCGGCAAGACTCAACTTCCGTGTCAACAAGGCAGACATCCTCGCCAACCTCGGCAACAACAAGAATGAGCTGGCTACCATCCATAAGACACTCGACCTCGTGAAGGACGATCCGGATGTAACCATCACTTCGATCACACTCCATGGATATGCTTCCCCTGACGGCAGCTACGCCAACAACGAAAGATTGGCAAACCGCCGAACACAGGCACTCTACAACTACCTGCAGAAGGCTTACCCTACCAAGAAGGAGTTGTTCAAGTTTGATGCCACAGCCGAAGACTGGAAGGGAACACTGGATTACATCCAGAACAACAACATCCCACAGAAGGAAGCTGCTCTCAAGATCATCAACAGCGATATGACTCCTGACCAGAAGGAACAGACCCTCGCAGCCAAGGCTGGTGAGGCATTCCGATTCCTCGTTGACAAGGTTTGGCCAGGCTTGCGCCGCACCGATTACACCATAGAGTACGATGTGAAGGCATTCAACCTCGAAGAGGCTCGCAGAGTAATCACAACCCGTCCGCAGAAGCTCTCTCTCCAGGAGATGTACATGGTGGCAAACAGCTATCCGAAGGGAAGCGAAGAGTACAACAATGTATTCGACACGGCAGTGAAGATGTTCCCAGAAGATAAGCTCGCCAATCTGAATGCAGCCCTTGCAGCCATCGACAGAGGTGACAAGGTTAGCGCAGAGAAGTACCTGAAGAAGGCTGGCACCGGTGCCGAAGTAGATAATGCCCGTGGTTGCCTCGCAACCCTCAACGAGGATTACGATTCTGCCAAGCTCTACTTCCAGAAGGCGGTTAACGGCGGATTGAAGGAGGCACAGGAAAACCTCGACAAGATCAACAAGTTTACAGAGTAAGAAAAGAATTCTCAAGACAAGACTATAAAAAGAGACTAAATAATTTATTGTATAACACTTAATAAGTAAAAGATTATGAAGAAAATGAATTTGCTCGCAATGAGCTTGGTATCAGCAGCAGCGTTATCTTTCTCAAGCTGCAGCAGCAATGATGATTTGACAAGTGGTGGAACTCAGTCACAGGCTGATGGTGTCTATATGACATTGAAGATTTCTGGTGCAACCAGTCATGGAACCAGAACAGGTGTTGCAACCCCTAATGCCGAAGAGAATGGTACCGTGGACGAGAGTACAATAACAGAAGGTATGATGTATATCTATGATGGAAACACCTGTGTATTCCGCAAGGTTATCACCAAAGATATGTTCAAAACTCCTCCTACTCAGACAGCAGCAGGTGTTACAAATCCTATCAAGGTTGCTGTAACAGGAGCTATTACGACTAACAAGCCGTACAATGTTTACTTCTTAGCAAACAATACAACTGTAACTGACCCATTAGCAACAAATGCAATCTTTACAGCCTCTACTACAGGTGGTGCAAATTATGCTACAGCTGAGAAGTTTGTTATGTTCAACCAGAATGATGGAACAAGAGAGGCAGCTCACAGCACCGTTACATTCACAGACGCAGCTAAGTCTGCAGATACTCCAGCCCATGCTGACGAGATTAAGCTGGATCGTGTAGTTGCTCGTATCGATAACCCATTGTTCGCCGAGACTGCAAAAGTCGTAGATGATGCTGCAGCCGGTACAACTAAGAATGTTGCTAACGTTTTAGCAAGCTTCACTTATATGGGTTATGCTGCTTCCAACTTGAATAACAACTCTTATGTCAAGCAGAACTGGGATACTGAGTTCAAGACTTTGAGTGTGAAATGGGTAGAGGATGCTACCAAGTATTTTCAGCCAAAGGATGATTTTGGTACATTGTACAGAGGAGACAACCTTGTTGACAAGTTCAGCCAAAACAATACGTATGCATTCGAGAATACCACAACTGACGTAAACGAGGCTACAGCAGTTTACTTCAAGATTAAGGCAAACTTGAAAGAAACAGCAAAGTCTACAGCAGACTTCGAGGATGGTACATTCTATCGTTATGACGAAAGACTTTACACCAGCATTCAGGATATTTTCGATGATGCAGCAACAGGTGCTATTGTCAACCCATTTAACCTTTTAACAGTTGAACAGGTTTTAGCTAAGATTAAAGACGCAACTACAGGCAAGCTTATCACAGACGAAGAAAAATTGGCTAAATTCCGTGAGGACTACAAGATTGAGGTTTACCGCGAAGGTATGATGTACTACCGCTGGGCTATCTCTGACATGGCTTACAAGCCATTTGTAGAAAGTGAGACAACTCATACATATTCTGTATTGCGTAACAGCATCTATCGCTTGAATGTTACAAAGATTAACGAGATTGGTAAGGACGTTCCTAATGGACCAGAGCCAAACAATCCTGACAAGAACCCTAACTACTACATGGATGTAACAGTTAAGATCAACCCTTGGGTTCTCAATACAAAGGATATCGAGTTGAAGTAATCAGAACTTCAATTGGAAAGAAAAGATGAATACGGGATGTACCCCATCCCCCGATCTCAAGATAATTCTTGAAACAACAATACTCTCAATCTCCCGGGGGCTACCCCGCCTCCGGGAGATTACAAAAACAAAAGATGATTTTTGCCGCCAAAGATGGCGGGAACCCCTATCGTGCTTCAAGCACCCCCCAAGAAGAAAATAAAGATGCCAAAGGCAAATATCCAAAAGCCAGATGGTACTATATATGTATAAGCAGTATAAGTAAAAGAATTAAAAAAGAAACGATATGAAACATTTCATTATCAACAACCTTGGCAAAGTGGTTTGTTTCTCAGCCATCACGCTCGCCTCGCTTTCATCATGCATGAAAGACGATCTGACGAATTGTCCGGCACATAAGGTGTCGCTCAAATTCGATTATACATATAATGTTGAGAACGCAGATGCTTTCTCTGAAGAAGTCAGAAACCTCAATGTCTATGTTTTCGATAAAAATGGTAAGTACTTCGATACCTATACACAGTCGGCTGACAAATTCGAAATGGGTCACCGCATGGACATCACTGACTTGCAGGAAGGAAAATACACCTTCGTCTGCCTGGCACGTGACAAGAAACCAACAGACAGCCGTACTGACGGTGACGACGAGATGGAGTTCAGCTTCACCCAACTCACACCGGGCGTTTCAACCATCACCGACCTGAAGGAGGAAATGGGAAAGAAAAACGGAGAAACTTCCATCAACAACAGGAAGTTCACCGCTCTCTATACAGCCCAGACATCTCTCGACTTCAAGGGAAACAAGGACACCACCGGCGAACTCAGTCTGATGAAATGTACCAAGACCTACCGCATCGTGATGCTCCCGTTCGATAACAACCAACCAGGATTCGTAGCAGAAAACTTCGACGTAAGAATCAAGGGTTCGGCTGCCCTCCTCGACTACAAGGGCGACAAGCTCGTAGATGCCAACGGAGCGTTACAGAACAAGCCAATCACCTACATCCCTTACAACGAGGAACTGGTAGATAACAAGGACGGAGCCACCGAGGTGGAAGGTGAGGAAATCAAGAAGGCGCTGGTTTACGACCTTTCTTCATCCAGAATGTTTGAAAGAAAGAACGACGTGAATAACAGCAACCCTGACAGCAAGGAATACGACGACAAGCGCATCGTCATCACCGACAAGCGCTCGGGAAAGGTCATTTTCAACCACTCTCTCCCTTGGTTCCTTGCCCTCTGCGGAGAGCGCATAGAAAAGGGATGGGCGGAACAGGAATATCTCGACCGCCAGGATCACTACACCCTCGTGTTCTACGTTCCTAATCCTGATACCGATTTCTATATGGTCACTAAGATCAAGGTGAACGGATGGGTTCTCAATTTTAGAGATATAGAACTATAAAATAGTAAGACTGCTAAAGGCAGAAGATAAGTATAAGTAAAAAGTATAAGTAAAAGATAGGAGAAACAAGTTATGTTCGATTTCGCAAAAAGAAAAGTCTGTGCGAATCAACTGACTAGCATGATGAAGGGAATAGCAGCATTGGCACCTACCTTGCTGCTTACACTGATGTTCACATCATGCATGACGGACGGTTACACAGATACAACTGCTGGAAAGAGTGATACCTACATCAACCTGAATGTATCAACTCCTACAGCTCAAGCCAGAGCCAACGCTCCTGCTGGTTCAACAGCAGGTACCAGCGGAACGCCCGGGCAAGACGAAACTTCCCCAAAACCAATAGAAGAGGAGAAAATATACAGCATCAGAGTTTGGGCTTTCAAAAGCGGCAGCGCTGAAACTGCAGCACCAATAGGATTCAAGGCTGAAACCGGCCTCAACGAAACCGGTTCACATCAGGTAAGTATGAAATTGTTGCGCAAAGCAGCAGGTGATTTGGAAAATATCGACCTTTTTATCCTGCTCAATGCAGAAAGCATTGGAGTTCTGAACGATAACAATTGCAATAGAATGACTCGCCAGGAATTGAAAGCTAAAACTTTTAACTCAAACTTCGGTATCAATCCAGATGGCAGCCCTCAGGCTATTACTGTTCCTGATGCAGGTTTACCAATCTCGCGTGTCATTACAAACATCAATGTAAAAAACAACATTGCAGACAATGAAGCCGCAGCTGCTGCCAAACCTGTAAGTGTTCCATTGGTAAGAGCCGTTTCCAAGCTCCACTTCTTCTTTGCCCGTAAGACCGGCAAGGATACAGAAAGTGTAACCGTCACTAAGATTGAAGTAAACGGAGAGACCCTGACAGCAGCAAGCCCGGTATTCCCAGAAGCTGCAACAAATGCCGAAAAGGATAATAATGGGTTAACAGGAAATTTCACAGGTCTCACCTACCTCACCAAGAATTTGATATTCGGAGGTATTGCAACAGATAAGATCAACGCAGTTGAGAATCCAGAGGCATATAAACGCAATCCCGGAGAAAATGCCCAGATTTATATGGATCGTCTCAGCACAAATGTACAGGAAGGTTGCAAAAGCTATCTTCGTGAGACAGACAAGCCTATAACTGGCAAGATCTATTTCAAGTCAAATGCTTCGCTTGCAGAAAGATCGGTTAAATTTGAGATTCCAAAAGCCTATCGCAATCATGAATTGGTTGTATATGGCTACTTCTCTGGAGAAGCATTCCTGGATCTCAACTTACAATACTACGTAGCAAACTGGAATGAGAAGGCTGCTACAGATATCACATTTAATTAAACTATTGGAGGAATCATAATATGAAGAAAGTAATGAAATTAGCATACCTGCTCATGGGAGTAGCACTCTTACTCAGCAGTTGCTCGGAAGACATTTTCCCGGGCGGCAGCGAGAGCAACGAGGATGTTACCATTTCGTTGGCCTATTCTGATGTTTCCCCAAGAGACATCGTGGTCAACTCCCGAGCTACACCTGAAGAGGAGCGCCATCTCGACAACCTCTACATCTATATATTTGATGGCAATGGTAATTTGAAGGGCTATAAAGGGATTACCTCTGGCTTAGACCAAAATACCAATAACGACACAAAAGCTACCGTATCTGGCATCAAAACCAGAAGTGGCGAATCCTACATTTATGCGGTTGCCAATTACAATACCGGTCGCTACCCTCTCACAGTAAGTGAAGGAAATGTAGAAAAAGGCAAGTTGCCTATTAATCTCGACGAGGAAAAGGCAAGAGCTGGAGAGTATCCCTTTACTCTGAATGATTTGAAAGCTCTGAATTTTCAACGTAATGTAGATGACCAAATTTCAATCACTGATGCATTCTTGATGAGTGGTGCTGTAAATAACGGCAAGATTGTAAACATCAATACTGCAGGTAACGTCACAAGTGACGATACCAATGGTAATGCAATCAGACTGAGCCGCATTGTATCTAAGGTGAAATTTACCATCAAGGAATTAACAGGCGATGGCGTACAGCGTTCATTCAAACTTGCTAACTATGATATCATGAATATTGCAAAAAATGGTACACTCATTGGCAGTATTGATAGTAACGCTAAGAAACAGATAAATAACGATACTGGTGTTAGCAATATCAAGGGTCTTACTCTTGGAGTAAACGACGTGGATAAGACTACGGGCGCAGAATACTTCGAAGCCTATTTGCCAGAAAATCTGCAGGATGCAAAACAGAGCGTAACTGATCAGGCTAAGCGAGAGGACGACAATATGTTGAATTCTAAGGAATTCACCAATGCTCCAAAGTATGGCACATACGTAGTTTTGAAAGGCAAGTATGAAGAAACCAAGAAAGGTTCTACCCAAACTGCCGACGTAACCTACTATGTTCACTTAGGTGACTGTAGTGCTAATTACAATGACTACAATGTTGAGCGTAATTGCAAGTACACCTTTAACATCAGAGTGGCAGGTGTAGAAAAAATCATCGTTGAAGCTAAAAAAGAAGGAAACGAACAGCCTGGTGCAGAAGGTGTGGTATTGAAATATGGCAATACCGGTAAGAACCTGACACTCGACAGTCATTACGAATATATGGTAATGCGCTTCAATAAGGCGGACATCAAAAAGCTGAAAGACTCCAACCTAGGATATTACTATCAGGTTTACGCCTTGGGCAAGAAGACAAAGCCAATAAACGTAAAAGATAAAGCAAATCCAATGACACAGGAACACCAACAGCAGCTGAATGGTGTAGATACAAAGTGGATTGAGTTTGCAATTACAGGCAGAAACAGCAGCAAGAGTAGCTATGGCAGCGAAAATGACGGAAGAGGTACTCCATGCGATTATCCTGGCAAATCAGAAACTATGGATATCGAAACATTCTTGAAAAAGCTGTATGATAATGCAGACAACAATAGTTTCTGGACTGAAGGCAAATATATTGATGCGACCTGCTTCGTCAGTGAGAACTACTATAGCAATCTCACTTGGGACCAATACGTTAACGACGTTAATAAGCGAGCTTTCTATGTAGCAAACAACGTATGGGTTAGCAAAGATACAAGAAGCGTATATGCTGAAGCTCAATATGGTTTGACCCAGCATAATATCCAGACCTTCTATGATGTGAAGCAGGCAGGAAAAGTTACTGCTTACGGTTGTGAAACCATCAATGACGAAGAAGGCAAGGGTTTTTCTGACGATGGTATAGAAGGTACAAGTACAAATGAATCTTGGTATCCATACCAGTCAAAAGGTAGTGACAAGTGGGATGGTCGAGCAAATATGAAGAAAGATCTCTCAGGTCTAACTTGGGACAATCTTAAAAGCAACAAGTCACTCGTAAAGGCATGTATGAGCCGCAACAGAGACTTGAATGGTAATGGAATTATCGATGACGATGAAATCAGATGGTATGCTCCTGCAGTCAACCAGTATATTGGACTTTGGATTGGTGAGGAAGTAATGAGTACTGAGGCAAAACTCTTTAATAAGCAAACCTCTACGCTTAGTAAAGACAATGATCCTGGGTGCCGTATGTTGTATTACACTTCCACGAGAGGTATTAATACCTACTTCTCTGAAGAGGGTATGGCTACCAACAACCATGATAGCAAGTGGAAAGCTACTTTGATTCGTTGCGTCCGCAATCTGCAATCCAATGACAATGACAATGATAAAGGATATGCTAAATCTCCAACCAAGTTTTGGACAACTAGCAATTCAGACAAAGATGTAGAATTGGACAAGGTGGACTCTAGAGCTCTCATCGTTGGAGGTAGCAGTAATGAATTGATTGGGCACACAGAACGATCAGATATCAACAAACCTGCTAAATCGTTCAGAATAGCAGACAAGACATATCCTGCATCTAATAGTTATAGTGCAAGTATGCAGAATGTTGTAGATGGAAAATTCATATGTAATGGTAACTATTATCAAAATGATTACAAATGGAGAGTGCCAAATCAGAGAGAAATGTCTGTGATGTATTTAATAGATCCAAGCTTGATCAACGAAACTTATTGCAGAACAAAATTCTCAAATCTAGACTTCAGAAAGTCTTGGACATATACTACCGTTTTCACAATGGCCACCAACTGGAGTGACTATTCGTCAGGTAAAGTCCGTTGCATCAAGGTTTTGAAATAACAAGTAAAATACAAAGTTAAGAATCATATATCTGTAAGAGAGGAGGGAAGGAAGCTTGGAATACTTCCTCCCCCCTTGTTTTAGTTATTATAAGACATTATTATCATTTACTATTATACAAATTTGCGAAGACTAGACTAGACTGGTCGTTGGAATTTTAGTTGCCGAGGTGACTCACCTTCTAAGATTCCACGACTTTTTTTGCTCAGGGGAGATTGTCCGCGGATAAGACAATCTCCCCTGAGCCATATTTTGAGCATTAATAATTTAAACTGTTTTTGTCTAACAAGAAGTCTTTCAGCCCGATTGTAAGGATGCCATCTTCATTTCTCTTGGGCTTGCGATTAGTTGGTCTAAATATTGTTGTCTTTTAATATCCATAATTATGCTGTATTATCAAAAAGTGGTAAACTTACCGTTTTTCGTCACTAAAAAGGCATAAACGAAGGCTTTCACCATGATTTACAAGCAAAAAGTGGTAGTTTTACCACTTTTCGTCACTTTCCCATTTTCTAGTTCCCAAAATCCCTTATCCATAACACTCTCCCTGCTGCGGATTGCAAATCCGCAGATCCTAAATAGGTTAGGTCATTTTTTAACGACGGATTGCAAATCCGTCGAAACGCCTAACGGAAGATAGGAAGTTTTCCGCCTCGCCGGATATGTCGTTCATCCCCCGCTAGGCATCCCACCCCCCGTTAGGCGTCCCGACGGATTTGAAATCCGTCGTAAAAAAAGGTTCGACCTATCAAACCAGGGGATTTGTAATCCCCTAATCCATAACATATTACAGATAGAGTTTTTAGTTCTCCATTGAATACGTGTATTTTTTTAATGACAGAGTAGTTACCCAGAAAGACCGTGAGGCAGAGTAAGGCAATCACTTTCAAGCAAAAAAAAACTCCCCATAAGTTCAGGCATCTATCGCCTGGCTTATGGGGAGAACT
>ERZ779999.42-NODE-42-length-24819-cov-7.69059_pt1 | contig 24819 bp, 24 predicted proteins | sample MGYA00511932_ERZ779999 | MGnify/ENA primary metagenome ERZ779999 (study PRJEB29588, sample SAMEA2145251) | human gut metagenome | biome: human gut; feature: human-associated habitat; material: faeces | place: Denmark | collected 2008/2010 ...
AAATATGCGCTAAACTAATTCCGCCAACAGGTTCTTATCACGTTTTTCCATATAATCAAGAAAAGGAAAACTTGAGATAAATTCAAGCATTAGAAGAATACAGCACATAAATATCAAAAAATTTAATGGACTTATTCCCCAAACCTTAACAATTTTCGAAGTTTCATCATCTGAGATGGCATTTCTACGAACTAAAGTCACATATACAAAAACACCAGACAAGACAATTATAAAGAAAATAATTGAAATTACTATTTTAATCATATCGTTTATCTTTTGAGTCCTTTATTTAAAAGTAAAATAAGCCCTTGCTCATTATTCAATATCTTAGAAGCAACATCTGTATCTTTTGTTACATCTTCATAAGATTCTACAAGTTCTGTACAAATATCTTGCAAATCTAATTCTATATCACTAATCCTTATCCACATAGCATCATCATAAGACTTTACAAGTGGTTTAAGATTATCAAAAAACTCTTGTACCTTATTTAATTCAATACTCTTATAATCTCCCATTCTACCCAAAATTAATGGTGATGCTCCATGCAGCGACCTTAATTTAGTTCTGTGTTTTAACACATTCTTACTTAAAACCTTATAAAAACCTTTAATTTCGGGTAATTGAGGTAAAACAATAACATTTAAAAACCATGTTTCTTTTTGACTATCAACATGTTCTTGTCTAGATAAAGCCATTTGTTTTCTAAACTGATAGATAGCAAACAGGATGGACAATGTTGCTATTATATCCCCTACAGATATGGAATAATCAGTTTTCACACTCATCAAGAAGTTTTGCAGATAGTAGAAATAGGGTGAAAAAAATCTGTCTATCATACTTTGTTATAAATAACTATCAAGACCAGTCATACCACTCAAGTCTTTTTTAGCTCTTGTAATACTGAGGTCAATATTGTTTTTTATGACATTTCTCAACGACTCATACAAATTATCGTATGAGAAAATATACTTCTTTTGAAATTTTTCAATGCCAAGATTTTTTATACTCTGATAAAATAGCCCTAAAAAAAACGAAGGATTAAAAGATGTTGTATTTTGAGGCATAGATACTGTATAACAGTTATCATCCTTATCCTTTTCATCTAAGTTATGTTTTTTTCTGACTTCTCTACCTTCTCTTCTACCAGAAAACGAAGTACTTCTTGCTCCTCCTCTATCTTCAATACTTAAAATCAAGTTGCTCATCATATAATTCCATTTAATATTCTTCATTATTATTCAAGAAATCCTTATTGAGATACAATTTGCATTCCAAGATTGTACCAGGAAAATTCTCATTGTGGCTACAAAGATAATTAGAATTTGGTAAAACATCAAATGTTTCATCATTATTTAATGTTAGAACCTCTAATCCACTTTCATTTTTGAAAGGTTTAACGTTTCCATCGCATGTTAGTACAGAATTTCCCGAAATAAGATTCATCTGGGGACTAAAATGTACATGCTCTATACCATAACGCCCAAGATAAAGGAAACTCCTCATAAAAGTTACCGTCCCTGTGCCACGAGCCTGATTTTGATATTTCAATCGGCTTATTCCAGAACTAAGCATATAAAGCATAAACAAAGCTTCTCTGCTGAAGCTCACATTTTTTGTAAATAATTGAGCTTGCTTTAGATATAGCTTTTGCAACTTTGCATAGTTTTCTATATTTTTACCTCTTGTATTTTCAAAACTTTCATACATTGTTGATCCAAAATTTAAAATCGACAAGTTAAGCTCAACTACAGATGCATCATGTTGGGTTTCTTCGAACGAAATACCATTCACATACCATTCTGTACCGAACAAACTGTGTTCTTCTGCATTATCTAAAACTTCTGTAACAAGACATTCTATAGCATTACTCATCTGCGCATCCATTTCATTTTTTGCTTGCTTCAGAGACTTCTCTACAAAGGTCACAACATCACGAGCAACACTTCCTTTAGAATTTTCATTATATGCACGTTTCCAACCTTTCTTTAAGCCTAAAGCCAAATACATCTCATCCCCATCTACATTATCAACATCAGTCAATTTGAGATAATTATAGGCAAGAAGGTATTTATTAACTTTATCATCTTTCTTTGAACTTTCTGAAACAACTATATTTTTTGTACATATTGAATGTACAGAAAGATTAGCATTATAGCGTTGCAAAGTATATTTTAGTTGCTCCACAATTAAATCGAACAACATAAAGTTAGCAATGTCTAGATGGTAGCAGTCGTGAAAAGAAATTTCTACTCTTTTTCTTTTCCCTAGAAGAAATGTTGAAATCAATCGCTTAAGAAAGAGTATCGAACCTTCAAAATCATCATTGAACGAAAAATTTTCAGGAGCAGATATTTTCGTACATAAATATATTTCATTCATGTAACCCCTATTCGAAAGTAAACCTATCAATGGAGTGCAATCATGTACCAACTTTTGTTTGAACAAGAAAGAATAATGCTCACGAGATTGTTTGCTCTTACGAAAATTCTTTCTACGGCGTTTATAAACCTTAAGTTCCAAAAGACGCTCACGACAATTTCCCATAACAAAATGCATTTAACGAATTACTTCCACCCTACTCTTTCGTCATATTCCAAAGGAACAGGCTATTACCGATGATATATCTTCTCCACATACGCTTTGGCTCCTTCATCAATCTATAGAGCCATTCCAAACCATGGTCCTGCCACCAGATAGGGGCACGCTCCACGGTACCGGCGAAGAAGTCGAAGACAGCACCGATGGTACCTACGTGACAATGGATGTTCAACTCATTCCAATGAGAGTACGTCCACTTCTCCTGCTTAGGCGCCGTCATGCCAATCCAGAGCAGATCAGGATTGGCAGCATTGATGGCATCAATGATAGCCTTGTTGTCCTCATCCGAGAACTCAGGCTTATAAGGAGGCGAATAAGTCACCACCTTCAGGTGAGGATAATCCACGGCAGCACGCTTCACAATCAGGTCGAGCACCTTCTGCGAGCTACCCATGAACATCACCGTACCGCCCTTTTTCTCCAACTTGTTCATTTCGAAGAAAAACAGGTCCCAGCCAGCTATTCTTTCCTTCGGCTGGCTCTTCGCCTTAATCCACTTGCACGCCTTTACGATACTCACGCCATCCGGAATCAACACATCGCCATTTGTCAGGGCATCAGCAAAGAGCTGATCCTTCTTTGCCGTGTTAAAAGAATGAGCATTTACTGTGTTTATGAGCAATTTGCCCTCTGGTAATGAGGCTAATTCCGCCTTACTACCCAAAATTGTTAATGTTTTTAATCGAAACATAACTGTATTTGAAATTATTATGTTATCTTCGCAGCCATAAACAGCGGATTCCATCAGAATCCCATCATTTCATGAACAAGAAACAACGGTTATGACATACGATATTAATACTATATATACGAAGTATAAGCAGCTAACGAAAAAGCAACGTCAGCAACTCCTTGCGGCTCTTCAGTCGCAAGGCATCAACATTGTGAAAATCGAAGCCTACGAATATGCTGATGCCCCAGGCATCAAACATCTGTTTTTCTATTTTGCAGAGGATAACAAGAAAGCTATTCCCTACTTCATGCTAGATAGTGAAGTTTGGGAGAAGATTCAGCTGTGCATCTTGCAAATATGAATATCAACCATTTGCCGTCTTGATTTTCCACATAATACATTCTTTCACAATATCAGCCAAATCTGCACATCTAAAGTTACATTGCATTATCAGTCCATCACCATACCCTTTATTCATTAAAGGTATAGAAATTCCTGTATAATTATTCTCAGAGAGCATTGTGCCTAAATGAACAAATTGAGAACGATTTTTATAAAAATCAGCTATCATTTTCCTCATTGCCTTGCTTTGTGATACTTCATAAACCAAGTTTTCCACTCGTTTAGCTATAGAATACCTTAGTTGACCACAACATTCACATTTAGACGGTTCAATATCTTTTAAGGTAACAACCTCCAGTGCTGACATATAGCAAAGAATTGCTTGCTCATTATAGGTTTCCAATGGTGAAATCGACATTTGCGATAACTCATCATATTTCAAGCCTTGTCCAAACAAGAACACGGCCTTATCTATATCAGATAAATGATCTTCATAAGAATAGGGTTTTGAAATAAAATCATCTAAATACTTTTGAATATTAGCAGTAATTTTCAATCTATATTTCATTGGGCTTTCTAACTGCTGACGAACAGTATCAGAATATACTTGGAAAGCACACCCTTCAATAGATATGTATTTCAACTGGTCGAATGACAGCCAAGCACAAATATTTTTCAACAATGATGAAGATTGAGTCTTAGCATCAACCCAATCATATCCATAAACATTTAGCATCAACTTATTGACATCTAGTGAAAAATAGTTAGCATCTGACTTTTCAAAGCAAATAGCATTATCCAATGGCAAAGTGAAACTTAATAATTCTAATTTATCGATGTTTTTGCAAGCATTAGTGATACATTCTTTTAATCTTCTATTCAATTGTGCGTCAGATACCGAATCATCAACAGAAATTCTAATAGCCGATAGACAACCTCTAATTTTGTAACTTAAGGAAATATCAAGTACATGTTCCAAGCCTATGTCACAATGTCCTAGATAAATTTTGTTTTCAATACGTAGTGGCAAAAGATTCCATGCCGCTTTACCAAACTCCTTACGCAATGCAGCCCAAAAGCATCTCAAGAAATCATTTGATTCTTTATTGCTGTCATATCCCAAAGAATAATCTATAGTCATAATATAAAGAAATATAATAAGTCGTTACAAAACACCACCCTCTTTCAATTGCTTGATGGTGTCTTGTTTCAACTTGGTCAAAGTTTTTTGGTGAACATCCTTCTCTTCCAAGGATAAATGGTCAGACATATAAGCCAACACATCCTTTTTGGTTGCAGGAATCCCCCAACATTCAGCATTCACAGCTATCATTGTCGGATTCATTTTATAGGCATCAGCATACAGAGCGGACACTTCATCTTTATACCCAGCATACAAGTTATTGATGTGGAACATTTCTTCATGTGCCTTACTCTCCTTGGTTACATTTGCCTCTTTTCCTCTGAACTGTATTTCCTCACATCTAGGATAAGGGCCATCCAAACTTTCGATTTTTGGCACGAAACGAAAAGGACTCAACTCCTTATGTTGTTCACTATTCACATAAAGACCGAAATCACAGTCTTGTGTTTTTTTATGGTCATTACATACATCACACGATGGCTGCAAGTTATAAAAGCATGTACCAAGAAATGGGTATAAGCTTTGAGGCAGGTAATGATCCATCTGATAAAACACCTCTCCATTATTCGACGTCGTAGGAATTGCATTACAATATACACATGTTTTCAATCCCATCTGTTGATGAATCTCTCCCAGTATTACCCTGGCTTTGGCATATTGAAGACAAATGATGATTCGCTCATAAAGTTTTCCTTTTAAAACTTTCTTCTTCGTCTTCGTATATGCCACTTCAGTCGTCAACATATCAGGCTCACGTTTCAGCACCTCGTTATACTTATCTATATATTGTTTCCACTCTATAGGCTCCAATGTCAAGACCTTAGGATAGTCAGCTATCAACAAATTGATGTAATCCGTTATTGCACTTTTATCATTCCAATCATTGTTATCAGCAACGAATGTCCCAAGTTCTGCCAGTTTTTCCTCCACGTCAGCACATATAGCCATTACTTGTTGACTATAAACAAGAGCAAAGCTTCTTACCGCATCATCTATCTCAATCTTTACCATTTCTCTTCCTCCTATCCTCATATAGTTGTTGCAACTGCATCTTCAAGAAAGGATCGCCTATCAATTCCATCAGCAAATGATATTCCACTTTACTATCATCATGGAAATGGCCGCCAGGAAGCAAACGCTCTATCATACGCCTAATTTTCTTTCTGGCATATTCTCCCACAAAACCCTGTTTGAGAAAGAAACTCTGATAGAGAATGTCGCAGATATTAGCAGCGAAAGGATTCTTGATGCCTTCAGGCATTACCATCTTCCCATCCTCCAGATAAAGGATATTACTCTGAGGAATATCAGAGAGGATGAATGGTGAGTGCGTAGCTATCAGGATATTGAAGGACGCATTCCGATTCATGAACAATCGCTTGATATAGCCCAGAAGTTCATAGACAAATCGTCTTTGGAACTCAGGGTGAAAACAAATCTCCACCTCATCAAGTATCAGGTTGATGTTTCTATATCTTACCCGATGCGATTCCTGTATGCTCAATAGGTTCAATACATGATAGATATAGGTGCTGAAAGTATAGAGATATTGCCGCTCACCAGCACTCATCTGCTCAATTGGAATAGGAGTATAATTCACTTGTTCACCATTTTCAAACCTATCCATCAAGATTTCTATTTGGAAGAACGAAGGAGGCAAATATTCCTGGATATCTCTCATACTCCTCAAGTCTTTACCTTCATTAACACACAGAAAATATTCTCGGTGAGAAATTTTACTGGTCAAGAATGTCTGAGAATCGATAGTCCCTTTCTTCAATGCATTCAAGAAATGTAGGGTCTGTCTTATCTTAAGTGAGATATGCGACTTATCCCTCATAATGGTCTTCACCAACCTGCAGATCAAATCCATCGTTTCTGGTTCTACTTCTTGAGTAAACTTATCCAGCTCCCCCAAGCTAGAAAACTCCTCATAAGCTGGATAACTATTGGCTATTGCAAAGGTCTTGTAGATAAGATACATGGCGGCAGTTTTTTGCAGAGCATCATCGAAATTCAAGCCATCCATAACTCCATAACATTTTAATATCTCTGTACCGATGTCGTTATGTTGTAGTGGCGAGAACTTAAAGCCATCATACACATTAAACTCCATCCGTTGTTTCTCAATATACTTTTTTTCAAGAGAACTTGAATCAAAAGTATAGAGAATATCATTCAGGTCATAATCCTCCATAAAACGCCTATAGTGTTTCTGGGCATAAATTAAGATGGCAGATAGTCTGTAAAGAGTAAGATGATGCTCCTTGTTCAGGTCAAAGACACCTTCGTCACGATAAGGATTCAATACTATAGGAGTCATATATCCATCATTCTTATGAAACAAGCTATCCATCCAAACATGACCTTCTGCCTGAGTTTCAGCCATGGTATCATCCAGACCATCTTTCAGAATCAAGCAACGTTCCCTTTTATAATCATTGGCGTTAAAAGCCTGCAAACTATAATTGGTAACTATCGTATAGAAGAAGTTTTCCTTAGCCCATTTCACGAAATCAGCCATGAATACCTTCTCTGAACTTACCATCCCGTCCTTGACAGCAGTCAAGGTAACAGAAGCCTCTTTGCCCATTTGGAAATCAACCTTATCTCCCAGGCAAGAGATTCTGGCAAGCTGTCCGTTAACCACATAATAGAGTTCGGCATACAAGTTCTTGACATAATAGAGGTCATCAGCCGTTTTACGACGTTTTCCCCTATTCAACAAGCAACTCAGGTTGTTGATTACTCTATAGATGATTTCGAACAAGGAAGACTTACCGCTACCATTCACCCCCACGATAGCCTCCACATTGATGCGACTGCCATAGAATCCTAGCAATGGATTCTCCTCTCTGAGCTCAACCTTGTTGCGATTAATCTCACAACGCCCATTGAGTTTATAGAACTCATCTCGCAGCCCCTTTTTCAAATGAGGGGAACAATTGGGGAGGATATGAATCACAGAAAGAGAAAATTCCTTTGGAGTTCTTTTATATTTTGATTCCATAAGATGTCCATATAGTTAAATTCCATAGTCTTAAAGCTTTGAAAATATCGTAATCATCCAACGCCTATAGATATTTACTGAAGAAACAGAGTATTATAAGAACTTGGAATTTTTCATTTTTAAATGGTTTGTACTATTTTCTCATAACATCCAACCATCGTTTTGGCTTTTTCCTCCCAAGTCAATTCCGACTGACGTTGCTTACAATTATCAGACATCTCCTTAAGCAATTCACGATGAGATTCAAGTTCATTCAAAATCTTGGCAAACTCAATGGATGAGTGACTAGGGTTAGTTAGCTCTATCTTTCTTCCTACCTGGCCATTGACAACATCTCCATGACCGCAAGTATTAAAGCAAACAATCGGTAAGCCATTGGCAATAGCTTCCAATATCACATGCGGTGTTCCTTCTGCAATAGATGTAAAGAAGAAAACGTCGCTCTTCTGCATCAGGGTTTGTACTTCGTCATGAGATACCTTACCATGCCAAACACATAAATGATTAGCTCCAAATGTATCAGCGACTTTTTTATACTGTTCCTCTTCCTCCTTACTACCTCCGACTATATGCAATCTCAATTTTTCATTATTGGCAATCGCCACAGATTTGATTGCAAGTTCCAATTGCTTCGTAAAGATAAATCGACCGACCCATAATAAATCCAAATATTCCTTATTTTCAAAATCGTGCTGAATATTCATATCTGTCAATTCACATCCCGATTCGTTCATAAGAATAGCCTGACGACCAAAATACTTCTGAATACTTCTTACCGAATCAGAAGATGCACCAAAGATACAAGAAGCCTTATTTACAGCATTTCTGACCTTTGAAGAATGCGTTAGCTGCATCTTTGTTATTTGATTTTTCAATCTTATAAACAAAGACTTTTTCCATCCAGCTCCTTGCAGATAAGCAATAGGGAAAGCTTCTTTTGCATTAGTTGGTCCCCAAACAAATGGCTTATTAAGTTTCCAAAGATAACCAGGTTCTCTGAATCCTATCATATTCAATTGATGTACTACATCAATATGATGCTCAGCTATTATTTGCTCTGCAAGTTTTAAAGTTTTTTTCTGCCACTTGTTATAATACCAATAGAATCTCCAGTCACCTTGATTCCAGCACATCTTATGTACTTTATCAGGCAATGGATTATAGAAGAAATGCATATTTTTGCCTTGTTCTAAGGTCGGCACAACTTCTTCAATGTTACTGCGGAATTCACCTTCAGTTATTATATACAACTCACAATACTTAGCGAGATTACTTACCCAATTCCATGCCATACCAGGCTCACTTCCCATGTTAGGGGAGCAGGCATAAGCATTAATCAATATCTTCAACATACTTTTCTTACTATATATTTTTATACAAATTATCTATATATCATAGAAAAATATCAAAATGCCATTTTCTTAAGACTAAATTTTGAATTTAATAATAATCCATAAAGATTCTCAATACTCTCATTAACTTTTTCTAAAGAAAAAACTCTTTCTCCATACTTTTTAGAGTATTCTGCCATTTTTTTACGAAGTTCAGCAGACTCAATCAGCTTACGCAATTGCTTAGCCAGAGTATCGGTATCGCCAAACGGAAAAGTCAAACAATTCATACCTTCCTCTATAACATCAGGCAGTCCGCCGACAGGAGTAGTTACCACAGCAACCCCTCTTGCCCAAGCCTCAAGCACTACCATAGGAAATCCTTCACGATATGAGCACATACAATATATACTTGCTTTATTCCAAATATCTTCCTTGGTTTTACCAGTAATGTACCCCGTAAATTTTACGCAATTATCAAGTTTCATCTCATGACATAAACGACTATAGCCCTCGACATCTCCATTACCCATAATGGTTATATGCCAATCAGGATAATCTTCATGAAGTTGCGCCCAGGCCTTCAACAGTAAGTCTGGACTCTTATTGTCATCTAAATGCGCAGCAAAGATTATACTATTTTCCTTAATAGTATAATCTACAGCAGGAGTAGTTTCGCAGGCATTATATATGACTGTCGAACTAGTTTTTACCTTTGGATAAAGAGATACAAAAAGATCACGCCATTTCTTTGCTAAGAGCACCACGCTATCAGCTCTGTTTAAACACCAAATAAATAATCTATCATGTGTATGATTTTCGAGCTGATTACCTACATGAACATGCATAATTATTTTTTTCTTACCTAACATAGCCAATAACAGTATGGGTAACTGAATTATTAAGCAAGCCTTACCTGGCACAGTATGAAAATGCACAATGTCATACCCCCATATTGTAAATAGGGCCTTAGCATATGCTTTAAGCGCATACCATAATTTAACTCTATAGCTACTTTGAATCTGAGTACCAAGCCATTCGCAATGATATTTCTCCCAAAAAGGCATAATTTTCATCAAGCGAAGAACACTAGCAACACCACCAGCACTCTTTTCAGCAGATCCTACCATCAAAACTTTTTTCATTTATTTCATTTTTAGTATTTCTATACAATTTTCAGCTACATCTTATTAAACTTTTCTTTCATGTACTTCTATATTTTCAGGAGCAAACCTCATTTTCAGAACTTTGGCAGGGACACCACCAATAATTGAATACGGAGGACATGACTTTGTAACCACAGCACCTGCAGCTACAACAGAACCTCGCCCAATAGTCACACCCTTCAATATCGTCACATTAGCACCTATCCAAACATCATCCTCAATTACTACTGGAGCATCATTCTCTGGCAATTGTTCATTGGAATCCATTATATATTTGCCTACTACATCTATTCGATGATCACCTGTAATAATCGTTGGATGAGGGCCAAATATCACTTTCTTACCGATAGTCAAAGACGCTTCAGTACAATAAAAAACACTCCCTTTCGGAATGCTAGTATAATCCCCAATGCTCATATACCAAAGACCTTTAAACTCAGAACTTGACGAACGAAGACATACATATTTCCGACAGTACTTCATTGCTCCTCTATAAAAAGAACAAGAAGCTTGACATTAAAATAAGATGGAATAAGGGTCAGTTTTTGCCCCCACAAAAAGAAATTTAATTTTCATCACTTGATATTATTATTGATATTTAAACGATATTTCGATTTATTCCACAGATTATGAGATATCATAAAATATAGTTTTACAAAACTTTTTGGTAAGACATTAATTATCAATCCTTTTATACTGTTATCCTTTTTGGTCCATGAACCAGCATAGTTATGAGCACAAAAACTATTATAAGTTGGAGAAACTTCGATAGAATCTCTAGAATTAAAATAATCAGTAGGAAAAACAAAAAAGTTTTTATCCACATCATCATAAGCTTTGTTACCTATGGTTCGAATCATGTTATAACGAGGAACGAGAATATTATAAAAAATACGAGGTAAAGGATTCATATCAAATTCTCCATCAGAAAGGAGAAAATGCCTATTATCATAATGTGAAAGGATAGACTTAATCCAGGGACATCCTTTTTCGGCACCAAATATAGCAGGTTCGAAACCACCCTCATGATCTTGTCCTATAAAATAAGACAAACTAAGTAATGAATCAAAACTCTTATACATTATAACATCAGAATCAAGATAAATGCCCCCATAATGATAAACTGCATATAAACGAATATAGTCTGCAGCAAAGGCATATTTTTTAGCTTCAAATGCTTCTTTTGTCCATAAAGTGGAAGAGATATCAAAATTACATAATCTGACCGACTTAAATCTTTCTTTATAATCGTCGAAGTGCGGCGGGAACTTCCCCCAAAAATATAAGTCATAATCTGACAAATATTTGCTCCACGAATCAAGACAATCTAAAATTACAGGTGGAAACGATTCCCCTGAAAGCCAACATACATGAATTATTTTTGGAATCATATTTTAATTATTTTACCATTATTAAACAATCGAAAGATTATAGCATTACCAATTAAGCCTATTAATACAACATAAAAGATATTTTTTACTTGCCAATACGGAGCACATTCCATATTAAACATTTGCCTAAACAGCAATGACACTAAATATAAAGTTATAAAACCACAATAATTATAGTTTCTAAATAAACGATTAAATATACTATATAAAATCATTGGTATTATATAGTATATTGAAGACGTAAAGATTCCCAAAAATCCAAAGTCAGCTAAACCATATAACAGATTAGAATCCGCAATATCCGCTCCAGAATGAGCATATTTAGCTGCTAATACGTATTCTACATTTGAACCTAGTGTTTGAAATCCGGGCAGTATGTTTGTCAATGATTTTTCCATAACCCAGCCAGAATAAGTATCATTGTTCAAACAAATGGTAATTGCTTGATAAACGTTCAAACTCCTTGCACTAGTTTGACTTTGAGAGTCTGCAAAAGCACCTAATTTGTCTATGTTATTTATTGTTTCTTGAATTACAGATACTAAGCTCACATCAGAATTAAATGAAAGTTGGGATTCTCTAGCTAATCTAAATACTTGATAAACAGGGAAAAACAACCCAAATATTAAAGCCATTATACATATAACTTTAAAAGCATCTATTATTTTTAATTTTCTTCTATTAATAGAATATAAAAACAAGAAGGCAAAGATTAAGGTTGCTACCATATCAGTTCTGCTACCCAAAAGGCAACAGAGACAAATCATAAGAAATAAGATTTTGACCACATTCCTTAGTTTTTGATTTTTGCTAGATTTTACAATACTTATACATCCTATAAGAGTCGGTATGAAAAACACTCCATAGATGGTTTTAAGTTTATCATTTATGCGTTCTTGTATTGTACTTTCTTTTGTGAAGATATTCTCTACATTAGTATCCGTTAAATCGCGCCCATCTTTATTTTCTATAAAAACCACGGCCATTAAATGCAGAGTTACAAAAATAAACAAGATTAAGGCGTGCTTATATTTGATATAAACAAAATTATCATGGAACTTCCGGAATTGATGACTAATATTAAACAAAGAAGTATTAAAACCCTTGCTTTGAATGAAAAAACAATCTATAAAATAAAATAGATAGGTATATAATAAACCAATATGTAAAGCATCTAAACCTGTTCTACTCATAATTAGAGACTCAGCGTAATGATTACCAGAAAGATAATAATACGATGGTATAAATAACAGATATAAAAAAACTGACAAAAGTCCAATATCAAATATTGTTATATCATTCCCCTTGAAAAACTTTATTATACTATGCAATATTGGAAGTATAGAACTAACCAATACAAAGATTACAGCAGTTTGCATCATAAACTAGAAACGAAGATACAAAATTAAATATATATAATATATATCACTTTAACATTAAAGCGAAAATATTTTAAAACGAAATCTTTCCTAAAACTCCTCTCTTACCATATATATAGGCTTTAAAGAGTTTCTGCAAATCAGAAAATTCATATTTATTATTTCTTACTAGATTTACCAAGATTGCAAATATCATATAAAACGGAAAACCTAACGCACCAAAATGTCTAAAGAACGGATTTTTACCATGTTTTTTTACAAAAAATGAAGTATTTCTTATGTGATACCAAAGTTTCCATCTTTGACTGTTAACTAAGGTTTCTCTAGTTATATCCTTTGCAAAATATTCCTTATCCATAATAGCAACAGGTACATACAAAACCTTATACCCCGCTTCAATTGCTCTATAAGAATAATCTGTATCATCATAAAATATAAAGAGATCTTTTTGAGGATATCCTATAGACTTTACCAACTCTTGTTTTATCAATGGACCTTCAAATACCATACCTTCAATAGAAACCGGCTTGTCTTGAACGATATCTTCATCTGATAATTCTCCCAAATGCAACCCTTTAAAAGGGTTAGACAGATTTATTTTTTTACATTCTGAATAGAAAACACGATTGTTCTGAATTCGGCGAGGGCAAAGAATTCCTACATTTTTTTCATTTGCTATTAATAGTTTTTCCAAACAATCTTTGCGTGGATATACGTCATCATCCATGCACCATATCCAATCTGATTCAAAATTAGACGCCTCCTTAATTCCTCTCCAAAATCCTCCAGAGCCACCAATGTTCTCTTGAGTTACTACTTGAATATCTTCAAGAGTGTTAAGATATTCAGCAGTTCCATCGGTTGAACCATTGTTGACAACTAAAATTCTATCTAATTGTTTTGTCTGATTTTTCAAGGACTCAATTACTCGCTTTAAACAATTAAGACGGTTATATGTAACAACCACTGCAATTATTTTCTCCATATTATAAAATTGTAAACAAATAATGTGATAATTATATTCAAAACAGGATCATGATTGTTTATATTTTCTCAAACAAACAAATCCATTACAATTATTACCCAACAGCAAAGAATTCTATCACTTTCTCGATAATTGGAGCCATATCGTAATATTTATATTCCGCCAATCTGCCTCCGAAGATAACCTTCTCATCCTTGTCTGCCAATGCCTTGTACTGGGCGTAGAGCTGGGAGTTAGCCTCATCGTTCACAGGATAATATGGCTCCATACCATCCTTCCACTCGGTGGAATATTCTTTCGAAATAACTGTCTTAGGGGAATTATATACCTCTTGACCAAACATCTCGAAGTGCTTATGCTCAATCACACGGGTGTAAGGTACTTCACGCTCGGTATAGTTCACAACAGCATTGCCCTGATAATTTGACTTATCTATGACCTCTGTCTCAAAGCGTACTGTGCGATAGTTTAGCTTGCCAAACTGATAATTATAGAATTCATCTATCTTACCAGTGAAAACTATCTTGTCAGCGATACCCTCCCAATAAGAGCGGTTTTCAAAAAAATCTACATTCGTCTTTGTCTCTACTCCTTCAAGCAAGCCATCAATGAGTTTGTTATAACCACCAACAGGAATTCCCTGGTACTTATCATTGAAGTAGTTATTATCGAAGATGAGACGAACTGGCAAGCGCTTAATAATGAATGCAGGAAGTTCTGTACATTTTCTCCCCCACTGCTTCTCTGTATAACCTTTGATAAGTTTTTCGTAAATATCTTTTCCTATCAACACCTGAGCTTGTTCCTCCAAGTTACGAGGTTCTGTAACGCCATCAGCTTTCATACGTGCCACAGCTTCCGCTTTCTGCTCATCAATCTTAGCCTGAGCTTCTTCAGGTGTGGTTACACCCCACATCTGGTAGAAAGTGTTCATATTGAAAGGCAGATTATAGAGCTTGCCCTTATAGTTAGCCACTGGCGAGTTGGTATAACGATTAAACTCGACGATAGAGTTCACAAAGTCCCACACCTTCTTATTGGAGGTATGGAAGATGTGAGCGCCATACTTATGCACGTTGATACCTTCGATATTCTCACAATAGATGTTGCCACCTAAGTGAGATCGCTTGTCAACAACCAGGCACTTCTTTCCTTGTTTGTGAGCAAGATGTGCAAATGTAGCTCCGAAGAGTCCGGAGCCTACTATCAAATAATCATATTTCATAAAAAGCTTTATTTAATGATAAATTTAACATTCCGTTTCAACTTTCTTATTATATCAATTGTTTTTGTTATAACAACAGATAAAGAATACGGTAAGAGTATTCCTATATCCTTGGATATTACTCTGTATGCATGAACATCATTCAGATGGCATGCATGCTCTAACATTATTAATCCAAAAGTTATCTTGATTTTTTTCAATCGACTTTCACAATAAGCATCTTTATTTTTGAAGAAATTTTGAAGAATTTCAATAGAAGCTAAATCTGATTTAAAACGCTTTAAGTTTACCTTATCTGTTTTAATTGACATATATGAATTAGGATTCATGCAATTATAATGATAAACGACTTCATCTAAAGTTGCGACTTTAGTTGCATAATACGCTAGTCGGGGCAATGTATGATGATCTTCTCCAACATCTATACCTTCAACTGCAGATATATGATTATCTATATATAAAGAACGTTTAATTAGTCGACGCCAAACAACATGATCTAAAGTCATTTCTATTGTATTATGAACCATTTCCTTAGGGGATTTATAACGAGGCTCTTTTAATAAGAATTCACCCAAATTCGTATGTCTAAATGCGTTACCAGATACTATATCTGCGCCTGTTTGATTATAGAGATTAAACAGATGCTCTATTGCAGTAGGTTCAAGCCAATCGTCAGAATCAAGATGAAACACAAAATCACCTTCCGCATTTTCTACGGCAGTATTTCGAGCAGCAGCCAGACCTCGATTACGATCGTGATGCAATATTCTAAACATCACATTACCACTATAGCTTTCAAGGAACTTCTTTACTAGAGGAATACTGTTATCGGAACCACAATCATCTACAAGTATACACTCCAAAGGACCTTTGTATGTTTGCTCTACAACCGAATTTAAACAACGTATTATATAGTCTGCAACATTATATACAGGAATAAGAATTGATATTTTAACCATAAAACTATCATTAAAATTTTAACATCTATTTCCAAACAAAATCTTATATACTTTAACAGGACAAAAGACTTTAATACAAACACTCAATCCTATTGCACCTCCTAGCATAATGAGATAATTAAGCGCAAACCCATATACCGTACTAGTACTTATTGGAATATGGCTTAATGGTATTAGCATAAAATAATGGAGCAAAAAAACTGGAAAAGCTAACTTTAATATTTTAGGAGTTACATTAACTAGGGGAAAAATATTATAAAATGCAATAAGTAATAATGGACAAAACACTACCCTCCACGCATTTGAACAATTTCCACCAAAAGACTCTACAAACAATTTTGCGAGCAAAATCAAAACTGCAAACATTAATGCCCCCCAAGTCTGTTTTTTGCTAATCTGCGGTATCCCATGATTTGATAGATAAATGCCTAAAACAAAGTAAAACATATTTTGCAAGGATACTGTGTATTTTAAAAAGAGATAAACCTTGTTATCTCCCAAAGAAGGTTCAAAAAGAAGAAAAACAAAGCTTATTATCCATAATCCTATTATTGCCCCCCCCACAACTCAGTCTACTCAATATGATACTTAAAACAACATACAAAAATAATGATCTGACATACCATAAAGGACCAAGAGTGGGGTATCCAAAAGGAGTACCAATAATAACCTTGAGTAATCCAATTAATGACAAGCCTTCAATATTGTGATCGAATATCAGCCAATATAAAAAGTTAAATATAAAAAATGGTATAAGTAAGCTAGTTATTCTTTTCTTAACTTCTTTAAGCCACCATCCCTTCTCACCAATATGCCTCCCCAAGAAGAAACCACTAACTATAAAGAAAAAAGGCACAGCTATCAAACACACACCATAAGAAAGTATTTCACTCAATAACCAGCCAGATGAATATCTCTCAGCAGGAATTGGTACATGTATCATTACGACTAAACATGCGCAAATCCATCCTAAATAAGATATTTTATAGCTTGTTTTTTTATCTATTTTTACCATTGGAAATTGTATTCAATTGCTTTATTAGCCAATTTCTCGAAAATTGAACTTTTTGCTTTAACATACCTTCATTATAAGTAACTTCTTCATTATTTTCAAATGAAGCCAAAGCACTTTCAATATTATCTTGCATCAAAGGACCTTCTATTATACTCCCCTCAAACTCCTGCATTCGTGCATGCATCCCTTTTCTAACAGGATCTGTTGGCACTATAATTCTAACATTCTTTCTATAAATGATAGAGAACATCATTGCATGATATGAATTTGTCACTATCCATGTAGCAGCAGAAATTTCACGCATAAAATCTTCAATCGCAGCAGATATATAGACTTTTACAGATGACTGACTTAGACGTTTCTTTAAAAGGTACATCTGTTTAAGTCCCTTTGGATTCAAACCAGCCCATCTTTCAAAACGATCAGGAAAAAGAATGACATCACAATCATTTTTTTTGCCAAACACTTCCAGGACTGGCAGCAAGTCTAAAAGATTTTCCGCCAACGTATAACATAATAATCGCTTTCGTTTATAATGCTTTTGTGATTTAAACTTTTCCCATATTGTGGGATCTACTAATAAAGTAGGATCTACAACCTGGGTTACATTATATCCCAAGCCTTCAATTAGTTCAACCCCCTGTTTTTCTCTAACACTTATTGCTTTGAATCTAGCAAAGCCATCAATATAGTCCTGCAAATACTTATCCGCAAGTTTAGGCATACCAATACTAGCTGCATAAGAAATGCCAGGAATTGCCGGATCAACATCTTTCAACAAATAGGGTACCGGAGAATATAAATTAGCATTCCATATTTGATCGCTGCCTACTGATATCAAATCAAGTCCCAGATGTTTTGGTGCATCCTTCCAATCATAAAAGGAATAAGATGTTTTATGCAAATACTTATGGTGAAATTTTAATGTCTTGATTACTCTTAGACACATAGAATAAGTACCTACACCCAATATACTTAGAACTATATTTTTAATAATTCCCAACAAACCTTTTCTTGCGAATGGTCCTAAAAGAAGACCATTATCGGGAGTAATAAACCTATTAATAATTATAGGATCATGACCAAGTTCCTTATAGGCTTCTTGCATTGCATAAGCCTGAAGGGTACAACCATAATTGATCTCTGAGTGATATGTCAATATACCTATTTTCATTTTCTTTACTGTATAAAATTATCGATGGTAACTTAAAATTTCTTCTACACTTTTACGAGGTGATTCTGCTATATCAAATTCTTGCGGAGTTTTTCCACAAGAAATCAATGCCGCAACGACTTCATTGTCAGGAATACCGACTAGTTTGTGGAGTAACGCATCTTTTTCTGAATCTACACATATAGACCAATTAAGAACACAATGTGCTATCTTGTAGTAAAATAGCGAATAGCAAAGATTCATAATAAATATACCACAGTTTGTGTAAACATCATATCTTTCATCAACCCAGCACACAGAAGAAAGATCACCAGTAACAATAAGTACCTTATCAGCATCTTTTCCAAAGCCTCTATTACCACTTTGAAGTTCGAGAACTTTATCTTTAAGTGTCTTTTCACATACACAATGTACTCGTACCGGCTGACGATTACATGCCGAAGGTGCTGTCATAGCCAGCGTAACGGCTTGTTTTATTTCATCCTCACTAACACTACCTCCATAATGTCTCAAAGTATGTCTTGACTTCGCAAATTTTTCGAAGTTACTATCTACATCCTTATAAAACTCAGAGTATGTTTTATGAGGTTGTGCTGCGGTTTTAATATCAGGAAATCTATCTGTTAGCGTATGAATTGATTTCCAAAACTCTTCATCGGACTTTCCATCAAAATTTTTATGCATATCCAAATATGCTTTCAAAATGCCTATTCCATGTTCAACTTGCCCCTGAGGAGTTCCATATGTCGCAATAAATTCTTCTATGAGTTTTACCAAAGAAAGAATATTATCATGACCGAAATTATAACGTCTCTTTGGCATAGTCAACCCCTTTTCTATACCATGATAAGTATGTATAATTCTTGCCTCCAGATTACTCTTTGTATCAGGATGAAATACACCTGCAAACTTCAAAAATCGGTTACAATCATATTTCATCGTTTTAAGAGCTGCTATTTCAAGAGCACTTTTTCTTATATATCTTAATCTCCAAATTAGCATTTTTGGATGAAAAAGATATTTTACCACATTTCCAATTTTCATAATTACCCACCAATTATTCTTCTTTTAATACTGCCTAAGAAAATTCTAGCCTTACTATATACTTTATAAATCGCCAATCTTTTTGGATTATTAAACTCAATATCAAGAATCCACGACATGTCCTTGTTCTTTCTCCAGTAATCAGCATCAGCTTCGAATTCTTTCTTATTTTCTTCCCAAAATGCTTTGTTTACCTCATGATATTTAGCAAACCTATGCATACGTTTATACCCCTTTGAGTCAATAACAAAACCATAGTCATTAGGATCGCCATGATGACTAAGAATATTTAGCATCGTTCTATAACATTTCTCACAATGTGAGCAATTATGTGAAGCAGTAGAGTACCAGCATACCTTTAATTCTACTTTTAAATTCGCTTTAGAACAATAATCAATAATCTTTTTTGCCTTGTCATTACGATCTAAATTATCATCTACAAGATAAAATCTACAAGAAGCATATCGGATTGATTTTACCATATCCTGGTTATTAGCATCGAACCCAATTGAATTACTTGCATAACCAGAACCAATATAATGCAATCCTGTTCGAGTAAGATACTCTATAGGAGCTATCACTGTAGTCATAGACAGGATATGAGCAATGCTAGCCCACCAACCATGATTATGCTCTGGCTTAATAATCTGAGCTAGTCGATTTTCAAGTTCAAGTTCGTTAAAATATCTGCGACAATTTGATTTAACAAAGACATATTGATTTCCAATTTGCTTAGTAATACGATCAAAATAATGAGATAATTCTTTATGGGCATCAACATCATTCAATAATAGATCACCACCCCAAATATTGACCAATAAAGGTTTCTCTGCAATACGATCTATGAGCGCACTTGTTGCATCTAGACCTCCAGTAAAGAATATCGAAGGAGTCTGTTGTACATCATATGTACAATCAACAATTTTGTCAGGAAGTACATCGAAACAAAATTCTGCATAAGGATACATCTTCTTGTAGGCATCTTTTACGGATGACAAACTTTCAAAAAAAGTCTTATCTAATACAGGTACTTTTATACCAACATTAAACATCATCGACACACACAAAAAACTACCAACAAAAGGTATAGTTAATATACCTTTTGGAACAGAGTTAGCCTCATATTGAGCAGGCAATTCAATAAACAAATTCTGGTTTACATCAACAAGATACTTGCTTAAAGAATCAGGAAATTCACACACATACTCACATCGGTTACCCTTTAAAACTACTTCTTTTAGAATTATATATTCCATTGCTATTTATATTTAAATACTTTACTTTTTACTTTTTCAAATACAATCATTCTATCATTCTTGCCAAAAATGACAAAAACATTTAGAATGCAAGATATTATACCAACACTTGACAATACAACAAAGAATGAGAACCAATTATTTACTACTACAACAGACTTTATTCCAAGACATATTGCCACAACAACAAGCATTCCTATAATACCTCTTAATAGAGCAGGGAAAAAAGTTGACCATTTTTCTCCCAAACATATACCACCATAAATTGTTGTAAAAAACGTATTTCTAAGTATTGCCTGGATGCCAGAAACTATCGGTATAGACCATATTCCTAAATTAGTTGTCTTTATAACTATCAAGATAACTATTGTTTGAAGAGTACTACCAATAAGGACTGCTATCGATGGTATTTTCAATTTATTAGTTACAGCAAAAACACCATATATTGGATTTATACTTGCACCAATAATTAATGGAGCAACAGTTAAGAAACTCAACCAATATAGTTTATCAGAATCCTGACCAGGCACCCATAAATCAAAGAATGTCCCGCTATAAACTAATAAGAATCCCATAGGTATCCCTATTATTAAAGATACCAAGCCTATTGATCTAGAAATCTCTTTTATCAGCCTAGATATTTGATTTTGAGCATATAATATATTAAACTGCGGCATAAATGAAGATGACAACATTGCCAGTAAATTTAGAACTAACATTGGAGCAGTCTTTGCTATCGAATAGTCACCTGTAGCAGCTGCACCAATAAAAATATTAGTAATAAGCAAATCTACCTGACTCAAAAGAACATTACTCAACTGATTTAAAGAATTCCAAGCACCAGAAGAAATAGTTTCCTTTAAAAATCTCCAATTAAAATACTTTATCGGTTTGATTACTATTTCTGGTAAAAGCTTCTTTTTTAACCTTAAGTTATAATATAAGCCAATCAAAGCCGCAAATAGAGCAGAAAGACTCATAAATATAATAGAAGGTTTAAATATCCAAAATAATACAAAAATTGCAGCTACTCTAACTATATTAGTTATTACATTTATAAGAGCTTGCTTATCAAGCCTGTTCTTTACAAAAGTACTTAATCCAAAAGTACCTGTAATTAAGCTCAATATCATAGACATTGTCCCTAAGAAGAACAACCATTGAACATCATGTAACAGATATATTGGAACAGTAAGTATCTTGTCTATATAAAATACACCTACCACACATAGAAGTGTGAAGAATACAGACAATGTAATATTAGCTACCCATACCGAATTGAAATATTTATTAGCACTATCAATGTCATTACTATAAATCTTCATTATAATGAAACGACCTGCCATTGAACCAACAGCCGTCGTTAGAATAGAGCTATATCCAATAATATTATTAACCAAAGGAAAGAAGCTGTATGCCTCTTTACCTACGACTCTAATCAAATATGGCGTAAAGAAAAAAGATATTATAAAATTGATTAAAAACGATATTGTATTAAATACTAAATTCTTTACGGTTTGTTTATTATTATTCATTACTACTACAAATAGCTACATAAAAGATTAATATACAATCAATTAACTTACGTTCCAAACTCCTTAATCCTCTGTTCTTCTTTCAAGGAGCAAACAAGCAGCTGTCCATTCTTCTCGGCTACGATATAACCATCCAAGCCTTGAACTACCACCTTGCTTTCATCGGCAGCATGAACTAAACCATACTTGCATATTTTACCAACATAACAGATGGTATTGTTTAAGACCATGAAGTTGAACCCAAACTTTTTCTTATTTAATCCTAACCTTATACCAATCACCTCCTAGATAGGTAACAAAGGCTGCTCTATAATAGTAAATATTACCCACACTCACTAGATTACCAAACAGGCAAGGGCTTCTCATATCATAAAATGGCGGAATACCTAAATGACAGTTATTTACTACAACTTTTTCACCATTATGATATCCTACAACTTTAACTGTACTTGAAGTATCTTGCTTAAACTGTACATTTTTAATAATAAAATCCATATCTTCTATTAAAACTATTTATAAATGTTATCTTCTCATTAACTTTGCTGCAAATTCAAAGAAATCAGCAACATTTTTAATGTTGTCAAACTGCTGGCAATACATACTGGCATAAGGCTCAGGGAAGCTTTGGCGGATAACAGTTTTTCTAAAATCAACCTTCAATAGTCTTTACGACCCTTTCGATTCCCCTTACAGGGGACAGAAACCTTCTTTACCATTAAAGAAGGAGTTTTTTCTACCTCTCCGTCTCTCCTGCAAGGAGAGCTCCACTTTCTCCCCAAGCCCCTCTTCCTCAGGAAGCGGGGATGTAACCGCCCTTAGTGCTGTTTCAGCCCCACCTGTCCCTCCCCAGCGGGAGGGTCCTTACCCTATACCCAAGCCCTAAATCCCTACCATAGGGATTAGGGATGTAACCGCCCTCCGGTGCTCGGAACCGCTACGCTATAAGGTTGGCGGACCATCAAAGGTCTGCGCCAGATTGTGCGGGATGGGACCGCCTTACTGTACATTAACCTATTTTATCTTTAACAAAAGCCCGCCATTGATTCAATAAGGCTTGCCCTTTACTCAATTCACCATGAGAGAAAAAAGCTCTGAGATGATATCTAGTATCATCATTTTCATCATCAGTAAGATAATATTCAAAATCACCTCTGGAAAAATGAGCGTTACTCAAATCGTCTTTATCTATTCCTAATCCATGCAAGAATTGATAATACTCATAACTCATTGGTAACAAATCTTTTCGAATATTATTGAGAAGACTATAACGTTCCATCATTTTTTTCATTTTCGGATGAAAGAATCCATTATAATAGAGCATAACAAGTTCATACCTTGAAAGAGTTGCTCTAACAAATGTTGCATATTTATATTGCTTATCAACACCCAACCATTCGTTTTCAGTGATAAATCTTAATATAGTATAAAGATGACGGAAATAGTGATCAAACATTGTCGTTGTCATATAATCATCAAAACATGCTTTACCTCTAAATTGAATAACACTGCAAAGACCAGAAACACTACGAGAACCAGACGTTATCTTATTATTTATCTCATGATCGCAAATCCTAAAAACATAATAGAATAAATTCCTACCTCTATATTCATCCTGAATAGGTATCTCTTTTTTTGAGTATACTCCATCAGCAGAATGGTCATCTACCCATTGAGAATGCGAATCACCTGCATAAAGATCATTCACTATACTCTGCTGAACTTCAAGCATTTTGAAAAAAGTATTCTCAAAACGTTGAATCTTTAGAGTCTCATTTTGCTTATCAAATTCTGCGGTTTGATTTTGCATCTCCTGATTAGTCTGTTCTATAGCTTGACGTTGATATTTCAAATCAATATGTTGCTGACGAATTGTGATGATAAGACCAGCAAAGGCTAATCCTGAGAAGAGAGCATTCACTACTCCAAACAAATCACCGAACTGTCCTCTATGTTCCCAACCTTCTATCAATTTAATGACGATGAAAGCAGAAAGCATCATAACAAGAAGGACAAAACCTATTGCCCACATCAATTGACAAAGCCACTTATCGTCATTATTAGAGTTTTCCATATTACAATATTTATAACGTTCTAAAAGAATAAGGTAACTAATACCCCCATAAGGATGCAGAGCTATTACTTCTAGAGGGATGCAGAGAAGTCCCCAAATAAGTTATTTTCCATATTTATACTGCACATAAGTTTTTTTCATTCTTTTTTTGTTTTTCTTATACCTTTCTGATATGTCGCAGACTACCATATGTTTATTATGATCATCAGACATTCCCATATTTAATCTAATCGCAATTAATTTTTCGAAACATTCTACAACATCATTCAGTTCATTTTCATAATCTACAGCAAGCCGCATATTATGTACCAACACATTTCTTATCTTATACACATGCTTTCCTATAGATTTACCACTAAGCTCAGAGCCAATTTTACTTAAGAAATTATCAACATTATTATTGAAATCTAAGGCAACAGAATGAGATGATGAAAAGCCATTAAAAACCATCTCTATTTTTGTTATTTCTTTAGAATCTGTTGCTATTTTATTTCTCAAATCATTTTTATTAATATTTT
>ERZ779999.50-NODE-50-length-23343-cov-15.2976_pt1 | contig 23343 bp, 18 predicted proteins | sample MGYA00511932_ERZ779999 | MGnify/ENA primary metagenome ERZ779999 (study PRJEB29588, sample SAMEA2145251) | human gut metagenome | biome: human gut; feature: human-associated habitat; material: faeces | place: Denmark | collected 2008/2010 ...
TATGGGACAAGGAACTAGTAAGTATCGTAAGATTATGCGTACCCCTCAGACGGGTGAGAACGCTGGTAAGAAGCTCTGGTATGCTACTGCCGTGAGCGACCGTGAGATGAGTTTCGAGGACTTCGTGACTCATATCTCTGAGCACAACTCTCCATACAGCCGAGGCACCATCCACGGTGTGCTGATGGATACCCTCGATTGCCTGAAGCATCTGATTCTGGATGGCAAGAGCGTTCGTTTCTCTGACCTCGGATTGTTCTCCATCGGTATGACTTCGCGTGGCGAGGTGAGCAAGGAGAAGGTGACGGCGGCTAGCGTGCAGGGCGTGCATCTGATTGTGAGAAATACAAAATCGTGGAGCAACGCCGAGCTGAAGAAGCTCACCAAGATCGTGGCTTACGATGATTATACCACCGGGGCTGAGGACGGCGGCGGAACTGAGAACACACCGGGTGGTGGTGGAACTAGCCAGGGTGCTGGCGGGGAGACTAACAAGGACAATGGCGGAACATCGCAGGGCGGCGGTGGCACTAGCCAGGGCACTGGCGACGGAACTGACAGCGGAACTGACGGCGGCGGCGACAACGTAAGTTTGTAAATCATTAATCACTAAAAACTGTCTATGAAGAAAGAAACCTGGAAAACTGTATTTCAGATAGTACTATCTATCTTAACCGCTATCGCCGCCTCTCTGGGCGTGACGAGCTGCATGTCGTAGAACAACACAAAAACTAAAAAGAGGATGCGTCATAGACTAATGACGCACCCTCTTTTTTTATAACTATTACTGCTCCCCTTTCGTTTTCTTATCCGCCACATACATTCCTATCAGGATGCAGGCGGCACCCGCCAGAAAATAGGGGGTAATCTGCTCGCCAAGCACCCATGAAGCGAAAATCATCGTCGTTATCGGGTTGAAATACACCCAGTTGGTAGCCTTTACCGTGCCCAGTTTTGAGATGCACCAGTTCCACGTGAGGAAGCAGATCATAGAGGCAAGGCAGCCCAGAAAGAGCAGATTGCCGAATACCTGCGGACGGGTGAATACCTCAAGCGGAGGAAAACCCGGAATGAAGATATAATAAGGCAAGATGGTGAGAACACCATAGAAAAACACCTTGCGGGTGATGAATGCCGGACTGTAATCGCCCGTGGTTGACTTCATCAGCAGCGAATAAATCGCCCAGCACATACACGCCGTAAACGCCAATGCATCGCCCACCGGAGAAAGATGAAGCACAAACCTGCCGTTCAATACCACGATGATCATACCCACAAATGCCAGAAGAGAACCCAGCAGCTGGACGATATGAATGCGGTTGGAATCCTTATAGACCAAACGAACCAGCAGGGTGGCAAAGAGCGGACACGAACAGACAATGAGCGAGGTATTGGTGGTGGTGGTGAAGTTCATCGCCTCGTTCTCGCTGCAGAAATAGAGCGAACCGCCCGTAATGCCCAGCAGCGCCATCTTAGCCTCATCCTGCCAGGAATCGGCAAAGAGACGGCGATGATTGAACGCCAGCATCAGCACGTAGGCGATGCTGAAACGCAGGGTGAAAATCTGAGCAGGAGAAAGCCCGTTCAGCATCAGCACCTTGGTGGAAACAAAGGTGGTTCCCCAGATCGCCACCGTCAGGAAGGCTACCAGATGGTAGAATATATTGTTATTTTTCGTTTGCATATCTTAATTTTTCCTTTAATGGTGCAAAAGTAAGATTTTTCTGTGGATAAACCAAGACTTCTGCATTTTTTTTGTAACTTTGCAGCATGATTTTCCATCCATTCCATCATACTTCAGAAAATGTTCCTGCAAGGATGAACAATCCTTTGGATTACGAACCGCATCCGCTCTGCATCCAGGCGTGCAGGGAAGTGCAGGAGATGCTTGCCAGACGAGAAGACTGGCAGGAAGAGATTGCGCGCGGCAAAATGTTTGGCGTGCTCATCGTAGAAAATGTAAAAACAGATACCGATGTCCCGAAATGGGGATACCTGGCTGCCGATAGCGAGGCTCCGAAATGGGGATACCTGGCTGCCTACAGCGGACAGATTGGCGGAAGAAGCGACTGGGAGGACTTCGTGCCTGCCGTATTCGACTATCTGCAGCCCGACGGCTACTTCAAGACCCACGAGGCAGAGATCTCACGTATCAACCAGAGCATCAGCCACCTGGAGAAGGATGAAAGGATGAAGGAAGCCAGAACCCTGATCCGGCAACTGCAGGAGGAGCGGAAGCGTACCATCGCCGCCTATCAGGAGAAGATGAAGGAAGCGAAGGCAAAGCGTGACAGCCGCAGAGAGGCAGGAAACCTATCAGAAGCGGAAGAGGCGGAGATGATCAGGGAAAGCCAGTTTATGAAGGCGGAACTGCGCCGACTGAAGAAATCGCTCTCGGAAAAGACAGCCCTGGAAACGGAATTTGAGGATTATCAGGAGAATATACTGAGGCTGAAGCAGCTGCGCAAGCAACTCTCTGATGCCCTGCAGCAATGGCTTTTCTCGCAGTTCAGAATGATGAACCAGGAGGGAGAAAGCAAGGATCTGCTGGAGATTTTCAGAGATGAAGCCCTGAAGGAGTATCCGCAGGCGGCGATAGCTACGAGCAGGATTGCAGCCCTGAAGATGGTGCCGCCAGCCGGGAGCGGCGAGTGCTGCGAACCGAAACTGCTGCAATATGCCTACCAGCATGGTTACAAACCGCTGCAGATGGCAATGTTCTGGTGGGGAGAAAGCCCGAAGGAGGAAATCCGTCACCACCTGCAGTTCTATCCAGCCTGCAACGGCAAGTGCAAGCCGATACTGCATTGGATGCTGCCTGCTTCAACCTTCGAACCGGAAGCCATCAACCTATCAATATATGATAAGGTGGAAACACTTTATGAGGATAGAGAAATTGCGGTCATCCATAAGCCCGAAGGTTTGCTGTCTGTGCCGGGGAAAGATGCTGCCCAGCCGTCGGTCTATGCGCTGATGAGACGGAAATATCCCGAAGCAACCGGTCCGCTCATCGTTCACCGGCTAGACATGGCGACCAGCGGAGTGCTGCTGATTGCCAAGACAGAATTTGCCTATCATCGTCTGCAGCAATCGTTTCTGAATCATCAGATACAGAAGAAGTACGTTGCCATCATTTCGGGAAAAGACATTCCGGAAAAGGGAATCATCTCCCTTCCGCTGCTGCCCGATTATCTGAACCGCCCCCGCCAGATAGTGAATCACGAACATGGCAAGGAGGCCATTACGGAGTATGAAATCCTGGAGCGCATCGACGGCTTCCATCTCCGCATCGCCCTCTATCCCAAGACGGGCAGAACCCACCAGCTGCGCGTGCATTGTGCCCATCAGGAGGGTTTGAATGCTCCCATCCTGGGCGATCCGCTCTACGGCAACGAGAAGGCTGCCCGACTGCATCTACATGCCGAGGAGATTACCTTCGAACATCCCCTGACGGGTAAGAAAATAACGATAAAGAGAAAGGCTGATTTCTAAATGAAACCAGCCTTTTTTCTGTCTATTTTTATTCAAGTTTTTCAAGTTAAGCCCTTCAGACAAAGAACATGATGATGACCTGGGCGATGATGACTCGGATAAACATGCCGAGCGGATAAACCGTAGCATAGCTGATGCTAGGCGTATCGCCATCCAGGGTCTCGTTGGCGTAGGTAAGCGCCATCGGATTCGCCATACTGCCGCAGAGAATGCCGCAGATGCTGCCGAAATCGTACTTCTTGGTCTTCAGGATGATGAAGCCCACGATGATAACCGGAACCACCGTGATGAGGAAACCGATGCCTACCCACATCAAACCCTCGGGACGAACCACCGTCTCGAAGAACTGTCCACCAGCCGACAGACCCAGACAGCCCAGATACAGGGCAAGACCCAGCTCACGGAGCATCAGTCCCGCACTACGCGTCATATAAGAGATGAACTGCACCCTAGGGCCCAGCGCACCAATCAGAATACCCATTACGATAGGACCACCGGCAATACCCAGACGTACGGGAGCCGTCATTCCCGGAATATTCAGCGGAATGGTTCCCACGGCGAGTCCCAAAATGATACCCAGGAAGATGGCGCCCAGGTTAGGCTCGTTGAGCGTCTTCACGGCATTGCCCAGAAACTGCTCCACATGGTCGATGCTCGTAGGGTCGCCCACCACCGTCAGACGGTCGCCATACTGCAGACGGAGGTCGTCGGTAGCCAGCAGTCGGATATCACCACGCAGCACTCGGCTCACATTCACGCCATAGGTATTGCGCATCTGCAGGCTTCCCAGTCGCTTGCCGTTGAGTCCCGGACGGGTCATCACGATGATACGGCTCTCCAGTTTGGCATCGATGGCGTTCCAGTCCACCTTATCATTATTCCACTCCTTATCCACCTTCTTTCCGAAGAGTATCTGCATGGCAGCTGCCTCATCCTTATTGGTAACCACGAGCACATTATCGTTGGTATGGAGCACGGTATCAGCCTCTGGAATGATGACCTGCTCGCCTCGCCATACACGGGAGATGATGAACTTGCGATGGGTCATCATCGAGATTTCGGCGATGGTACTGCCGTTGAGAGCCGGGTTTACGATGACGTACTGTCCGATGGATGTATGGTCATCCTCATCGGCACGTCGGATCTCCAGGTCCTCAGGCTTTACGAAGAGCTTTCGCAGGAACATCATCGCCAGGATGACGCCCACAACGCCCAGAGGATAGGTTACCGCACAGCCCAGGGCTGCTCCGCCGCTAGGCAATCCCAACTGCTGCAGCGCCTGCTGGGCAGCACCCAGAGCCGGAGTATTGGTGGTGGCGCCGCAGAGAATGCCCACCATATCGGGCAGGCTCACGGGCAGCACCAGGCACAGCGCAAGCGAAAATACGGTGCCCACGGCGATGACTGCCAGGCTCCAGAGATTGAGCGAGATGCCCTCGTGGCGCATCGAACCGAAGAAGTTAGGACCCACATAGAGACCCAGCACATACACGAACATGGTGAGTCCGAAGCTCTCGGCAAACTCCAGCATGTTCTCGTCGATGGTGAGTCCGAGATGGCCCGCCACGATGCCCACAAAGAATACGAAAGCTATGCCGAGGGAGATTCCCTTGACATGAATCTTGCCCAGGGCAAGACCTAAGGTACAAATCAATGAAAGAATGACGATGCCCTGCACCGCCGAATGCACGTTGATTAAATGATCAAACCACATAATAAATATAAGTTTCTATCTTTTCTCGAGATAATGTTCAATTTTCTAAATTCGGCTGCAAAGGTACATTAAATTAAGAACATCACAAAAGAAAAACGCCCTTTTCTTCTAAATATTTGCAACAAAAGCTGAATTTAAAGCAAAAAACCAAATCTAACTCGAAGTTTTTTTGTACCTTTGCACCCGTTTAAAATAGAAATAGATGAAAGATATTTGTTGTATAGGGCACGTAACCAAAGACAAGATAGTTACCCCAAACAGAACTGTTTACATGGCTGGCGGAACATCGTTCTACTTCGCCTACGCCATCAACCAACTGCCCAAGGATGTGAGCTTTTCGCTCATCACGGCAATGGATCCAACAGAAACAGAGCCTGTAGAAAAGATGCGCCAGGCGGGCATAGAAGTAACCCTCAATCCTTCGCGCAATACCGTCTTCTTCGAGAATATCTACGGAGAAAACCAGAACGAGCGCAAGCAGCGAGTGCTTGCCAAGGCTGATCCATTCACCATCAGACAGCTGGAGCACGTGGAGGCGAAGGTCTATCACCTGGGAAGTCTGCTGAGCGATGATTTCTCGCCAGAAGTAGTGGCTTATCTTGCCAGCAAGGGAAGGGTTTCCATCGACGTGCAGGGCTATCTGCGCGAGGTGAGAGACGAGAAGGTTTATCCCATCGACTGGAAGGAGAAGCTCGATGTTCTGAAGAACACCTACTATCTGAAGGTGAACGAGACGGAGATGGAGACCATCACGGGGCTGAAGGAGCCACGCGAGGCTGCGAAGCTGATACATTCGTGGGGAGTTACCGAGGTAATCATCACGCTGGGCAGCGAGGGTTCTCTGATTTATGTAGATGACACCTTCTACGAGATTCCCGCCTATCCTCCTCACGAGGTGGTGGATGCTACCGGATGCGGCGACACCTATTCTGCCGGTTATCTCTACAAGCGACTGCAGGGTGCCACTCCTACCGAGGCTGGCAAGTTTGCGGCTGCCATGTGCACCATCAAGCTGGAACATAATGGTCCGTTCAACCGCACCATCCAGGACGTAGAACGCATCATGAAATAAATTTTAGATAATTTATCCTATTATCTTCTTATTTTTGCCTGAATTGGTGTAACTTTGCATCCTATATGGAACAGATTTCACCAATTCAGGCATTATTGCAACAACGCACCCTGCTCCAGCTGGAGTATTACACCGAGAAGGAAGCCTTCCGCAAGCTCACCGAACAGATGGGAATGCAGCGCAAGGTGAAACGAGGTGATGCCTGGTTCCCGCTCCGTGTGGGAAAAAGCTTTTATAATTCGCTGAATCAAACAGCCATTGAGGTCTTCCGTACCTCTGATCAGGATATCGAGCACAATTTTGAGTTCGGTCGCCCCGTCATGTTCTTTATGGTCAAGAAGATGGGCAAGAATGAGAACCAGGGCAGAAAAGTTCAAAGTATCAAATATTTTTCCTTTACGGGAACCGTAAGCTATGTGGATGGCGACAGAATGGTGATTACCGTGCCCGACTCTGCCCCATTGCTCGATTTGCAGCAATCTGCGGAGCCTATCGGCGTACAGCTATCCTTTGACGAAACCAGCTACAAGCTGATGTTTGAAGCCTTGGATAGAGTGATGAAGGCAAAGAACAACCGCCTGGCTTATCTCCGCGATTTATTCTATTCGCATCAGAAGGCTGGCAGATTCTCCTTCGAACCGATGAAGTTCCCTTGGCTCAATCCTACTCAGGAAAGGGCTGTGAACGAGGTGCTTTGGGCGAAGGATGTGGCGATTGTTCACGGACCTCCGGGAACCGGAAAGACCACAACCCTGGTGGAAGCCATCAACGAAACCCTGATGCGAGAGAGTCAGGTGCTGGTGTGTGCACAGAGCAATATGGCGGTGGACTGGATTTCTGAAAAATTGGTGGATAGAGGCATAAATGTGCTCCGTATCGGAAACCCTACCCGCGTGAACGACAAGATGCTGGGCTTCACCTACGAGCGCCGTTTCGAGAGTCATCCCGACTATCCGCAGCTCTGGGCTATCCGCAAGGCTATCAGAGAATTAAGAAAAAACAGGAAGAAAGGCAGCGAGAACTATCATCAGAAGATGGATAGGCTGAAGAGCCGTGCCGCCGAAATAGAAATCCGCATCAATTCTGAACTCTTTGGCGAGGCGCGTGTCATCGCCTGCACCCTCGTAGGCTCAGCCCACCGGTTGCTGGAGGGAATGAAGTTCGGCACCCTGTTCATCGACGAGGCAGCCCAGGCTTTGGAAGCCGCCTGCTGGATTCCGATGAAGAGAGCCAGCCGAGTGATTCTGGCGGGCGACCATTGTCAGCTGCCACCTACCGTGAAGAGTATTGCGGCATTGAGAGCCGGACTGGGCAAGACCCTGATGGAGCGCATCGCCGAAAACAAGCCGGAGGTGGTAACCCTGCTGAAGATTCAGTACCGCATGAACGATGAAATCATGCGATTCTCCAGCGACTGGTTCTACGGGGGCAAGGTGGAGAGTGCGCCACAGATCAAATACCGCAGCGTATTGGATTACGACCATCCGATAACATGGATTGATACTTCGAACGAGGAGAATCAGATAACGATAGAAGGAGAAGATGCTCCTGAGGATTCTGCTTCCACATCATCTGCTGATTCTGCATCCTCATCATCTGCTGCATCTGCATCCAATCAGAATTCTGATTTGAACTTCAAGGAACAGTTTGTGGGCGAGAGTTTCGGGCGTATCAACAAGGCAGAAGCCGAGCTTACCCTGCTCACCCTGGCGGAATACTTCACCAAGATAAGCAAGCAGCGGGTATTGAGCGAGAGCATCGACGTGGGCATCATTTCGCCTTATCGTGCCCAGGTGCAGTTTCTGAAGAAGCTCATCAAGAAGTATGAGTTCTTCAAGCCTTACCGCCGTCTGATCAGCGTAAACACGGTGGATGGTTTCCAGGGGCAGGAAAGAGACGTGATCCTCATCTCCCTGGTGCGTTCCAACGATGAAGGCCAGATAGGATTCCTGAAAGACCTTCGCCGCATGAACGTGGCGATGACGAGAGCCCGTATGAAGCTCATCATCCTGGGCAACAAGGACACGATGACGAAGCATCCTTTCTACAAGAAACTGTGGGAGTATGTGGAGGCAATCAATAATAACGAATAAAATAAAGACTATTTTATGCTACAACGAGACTACATACAGCGACTGATTCGCGAGTTTATGGCGGCACTCGAAAGAATGCTCGAAAAGAAAGAGGTGGAGGTGAGACGTGAGAAGATTAAGGAGCTCTACAATCAATACGTGGGCCCTTATGCCTTCTACAGCATCGCCACCATCGAGGATGTGATGAAGGCAATGGCAGGAATCGACGACGAGGAGAAGCGACTCTCCAAGATGGATATGCTTGCCGAACTCTATTATCACGAGGCGGATACCGTGGGGCAACCCGCAAGAGATGAACTCCTGAACAAAGCGTTCATGCTCTTCGATTATGTGGAAACCCACGGGGATACGTTTTCCATTGAGCGCCGAAACAAAATGGCACAAATCAAACAGAAGATTGGAGATGCGCTCAAATAAAGAGTGCATCCTCCTCCTTTTTTATATTTCTAGGATAACAAAAACTAATCATAAAGTTCAATGGTCAAAACTCAAAGTTCAAAGTCAGTAAACGATATGACTGTAGGCTCGCCTTTGCGAGCCATCATCAAATTTGCGATTCCGCTGATTCTAGGCTACATCCTTCAACAGATGTATCTCATTATCGATGCCGCCATCGTGGGAAGATGGATTGGCGTGGGGGCTCTTGCGGCAGTAGGCGCATCCAGCTCCATCATGTTCCTCATCATGGGCTTCTGCAACGGCTCCTGTGCCGGTTTTGCCATCCCTATCGCCCAGGCTTTCGGTGCCAGGGATTATGCCAAGATGCGGGCTTACGTGAGCAACAGCATCCGTATCGCCGTGGTGTTTGCCGTGGTCATCACCTTTCTTTCCTGCATCTTCTGCGGAAAGATTCTGCACCTGGTGAATACGCCGAAGGAGGTGTTCGATGATGCCTACATCTTCCTGATGCTGCAGTTTGCGGCGATTCCTTTCACTATAGGCTACAACCTGCTCTCCGGTCAGATTCGTGCCCTGGGCAACTCCAAACAGCCATTCTATTTCCTCATCACCGCCTCCGTCATCAACATCATTCTCGATGGCATTCTGATTCTCGGCATGGGACTGGGCGTAGAGGGTGCGGGCATTGCTACCTGGCTATCGCAGGGCATTTCCGTACTGCTCTGTATCTGGTTTATCAAGAAGAAGATGCAGATTCTGATTCCGAAGGGTGAAGAAAGGAAATTCGACAACAAGAAGGTAAGCATTCTGCTGAACAACGGCGTTCCGATGGGTCTGCAGTTCTCGATTACCGCCATCGGTCTCATCATGCTGCAGAGTGCGAACAACGCTCTGGGAACGGTTTATGTGGCGGCATTCACAGCCTCTATGCGCATCAAATATCTCTTTACCTGCGTATTCGAGAACATCGGAGTGGCGATGGCTACCTATTGCGGTCAGAACCTGGGAGCCAAGAAGCTGGATAGAATCGGTCAGGGCGTAAGGGCTTCCATCAGGATGATGCTGGTTTATTTCGTCTTCACCTTCCTGCTCATCTATCCGTTTGCCGACGAGATGATGATGCTCTTCGTGGATAAGGGCGAGGCTGAAGTAGTGACCTATGCAGCCCAATTTATGCGCATAGCCAACTATTTCTATCCTTGTCTGGGCTTGCTCACCATCCTGCGCTACAGCATCCAGGGCTTGGGTTACAGCAATCTCTCGATGCTGAGTGGCGTAATGGAAATGATAGCGAGATGCGGCGTGAGTCTCTGGCTGGTACCTGCCCTGGCGTGGACGGGTGTCTGCTTCGGCGACCCTGTGGCGTGGGTCATGGCAGATCTCTTCCTCATTCCCGCCTTCCTGTGGCTTTATAAGCATCTGAAGAAGGAGCAAGTCCATACACCTTGAAAATCTATTCATTGCAGCAGCATACCCTGAAAATCAATCCATTGCAGCAGCACGCCCTGAAAGGGCAGAAGCTCCTAGCCCAGGGCAACACCCTGGGTTGTTAGGGTCGCAAAACTGTCGCCCTGTAAGGGCAAAAGCTTTAAAATTTGCATTAAAAAATATTCTGCTAAGGGTTAGGAAAATGAAAATTCGATTGTAATATAGGCAAAAGAAAAGAAATAAAGTAATGCAAATAAACAAAGAAACGATAGAACAGCTCTTCCGGCAGCATTATCTGAGGATGTACCAATTGGCCAGGGTACTTCTGAAGGATGATGCAGCCAGCAAGGATGTGGTGAGCGAAGTCTTTGCCGATGTGCTCGACGGAAAGACCCAACTGGGTCTTGATAACGAGACAATAGCCAGCAATTCGCCCCTGCCTTCCACTAACGCCGGGAGCTATCTTCTGGTGTGTGTGCGCCATAAATGCCTCAACCTGTTGAGCCGACAGAAGATGAAAGACCGGGTTCATCACCTCCTGAAAACCGATACTTCGCCTTCGATAGCTCCCCTGGAAGCGACGATTGCCGAAATAGACAGGGAGACCGAAAAGTACGAGGCAATTCAGGCTTATATGGATGCTGAGTTCACGCCACAAACCCGCAAGGTACTCGATCTCCGTTTTCGGCAGAAACTGAAATATCGGGAGATTGCTACGGAATTGGGCATCAGCGAAGTGGCAGTTTATAAGCATCTGGCGCAAGGCATCAGAAAATTAAAGCAAAAGTTTAACCCTTAGCAGATTTATTATGGACAAGTTTGAAAAAATACTGGATATCATCGACCATCAGGAGAAGTATTCTGATGAGGAGATTCGTGAAATATTGCAGGATGAGGAATGCCGAAAACTCTATCAGACGATGATGGAAGTGGATTCTGCACTTGAAAACCCCTCTCCTATTATTAATGTAGATGAGGAATGGGAGAAATTCAGCCAGAAACATCAACTTCAGGAAGAAGCAACTCATCCTATAACTTCCTGGCGTAAACTGGCAGCATCCATCGCCGGCTTTGTCTTGATTTCGGGTATTGCCTTTGCCGCAATCCATACTTACATCAAGCGCAGCCAGGAAACAACCCAGGTAACCGCAGACACTCATCCGGAAGTCATGAAATCAGATTCCGCAAAGCAGGTAGCAGCAAAGGATTCCCTGACTCATCCGAAACCAGAAAAGCCAGCCATTCACAAGACTTTCGAGAATGTGGCTTTCGAGCAGATGATTTCAGAGATTGCTTCTTATTATGATTTACAAGTGAAGTTTGAGAATAACGAGGACAAGACCCTCCGCCTCTATTACGAATGGAACAGTCATTCGAGCATCGAGAACATCGTAAAAGAACTGAACCAATTCGAGAATGTAAACATCGAATTGCAACAAAACGAGCTGATTGTAAAATAACAAATAAAAAGCAACATCATTATGAGAAGATTTTCAGCCATCATATTCCTGCTGTGCACGTTCGCCCTGGCGATGAGCGCACAGCACATCCAGCGCAACTATCACGACCGCAGCATGTCGGACGTCCTCATCGACCTCGACAAGGCTTCCAAGCGTTACAAAATCAGTTTCATCTACAACGAACTGGAGGATTTCACAGTTACCCAGAACGTGAAGACAGCCAATATTCCCGATGCTATCCGCAAGATAATCGGTTTCTATCCGATGCAGATGACCGTGGGCGACAGCCTCATCACGGTAGAATGCATACGCAAGAGCGAGCGCAAGCTGATAGGCAGACTGATAGACAATCACAATCTTCCTGTAGAATTCGCCAATATCCAGCTGCTCAACCCGAAGGATTCCTCCTTTCTCTGTGGAGGCGTGAGCAACGCCAATGGCGATTTCGTCATCCCCTGCCAGCAGAAGCAGGCCCTCATGAAGGTTTCGTTCGTAGGCTACAAGACGATTTGCAAGCTGGTACCTATTGCCCGTATCGGAAATGTGAGGATGCAGGCGAATTCATACTTGTTGAAAGGTGTGACCGTTGAAGCCGCAAGGGTTGTAGAAAAAGTAGATAGACAAATCATCTTCCCTACAAAAGAGCAGGTGAAAACGGCTTCCAATGGTTATGATCTGTTGGACAACTTGTCTTTGCCTACCATTATCGTAAATCGAGCAGAACGCAAAGTTCAGTCATTAAAGGGCGGAGATGTGCAAATACGCATCAACGATGTCAAGGCTAGCATGCAAGATGTATTGGCTTTGCAGCCGGATGAAGTTACAAAGGTGGAATTCATCAATGTTCCAGGACTCAAATATGGAGACAGCAATCTGGATGCAGTCATCAACTACCAGGTCCGCCGACGCTATGCCGGTTATGTGGGTGGAGTTTCTACGATGCAAGGCACCAAGGCAGGTTTCAATAATAGCGACGGTTATTTCAAATACAATGTGAAGAAATCGGAATTCAGCATCAACTACAGTTTCTCCTATCGCTCGGTAGAGGAACGAAGCTATGAGAGTCTCGGTACTTATCATCTGCCCACAGGAGAAACTCTACATCGCAATTATTTAGGTTATGATTCTCCGTTCCTATACACCACCAATAATGTACAGTTGGGTTATAATCTTAGTGAGCCAGACAAATATACATTGAATGTACGGTTGAATTTCTACAATCACAACAGTCCTGTGAGAGGCATGAACCAGCTTTATCAGGAAAGCGGCAAGGCAAATCAATATCTGCAAAACAACAGAAAAATGCTGGAGCAGATTCCATCTCTGGACATTTATTATTCGCTCAACATGCCCCATGACCAGAACCTGGCTCTGAACCTGGTGGGTACTTACATCGGCACAGATTACCAGTATCGTATGAGGGAATATACGTTCAACAAATCGCCGGATGAATCTGTAAAGAACGCTCCGCTGACCGATTACAGTTATGATGCAACTGGTAGAAAGCGCTCTCTTATTGGTGAAGGAACATACAGCAAGAACTGGAAACAGATGGCTTTATCGGTGGGTGGACAATATAATATCAGCCACACAGATAACATCTATGTGGGAAGCAGTAATGCTGATACGGAATTGAAGTACAGCAATCTCTATCTTTTCACCCAGCTACAGGGACAGCAGAAGTGGTTCAGTTATCAGGTGGGAGTTGGCGCAACCAGGTCTTCCATCCATCAGGGGGAGAACGGATACAGCAAATGGCTGTTTCGACCACAGGTAACTTTACAGGCAAAGGCTAGCGACCGTCTGAGTTTTAAATGGAGCAGCAAAATCACGTCAGACATCCCAAGCCTTTCCGACTTGAGCGAGTTGCGCCAATATTCCAACAGCTTTGAGGCGCGTGACGGCAATAGCGGTCTGAAGCCATTTACCGGCTACAACAATACCTTGTCGGCTTCCTGGAACATTCCGCTGATGTCTGTGTACCTGGAGGGAAACTGGACGTATTACGACAAGCCTATAGCTACTTCTATCTTGCCCGAAAAGCGGGAAGATGTCTCTTATCTCTTTGTGAGCAAACCGGAGAATCAGAAGAGTCATGATTACAAGCACCTGCTGTTGACTCCAGAAGTTCACCTCATCAAGGATCATCTGGATTTGAACCTTATGTGCGAGTATCAGAATGTCAAGACAAAGGGTTTGGATTATTCCCACGAGTTCAATTACTTCAGTTATGGAGCAGAAATTCGGTACATGACAGGCAATTGGAACATTGGCTATGGTGCCTATAAGGTGGAAAAGAGTTTTTGGGGAGAAAAGACAAACGGCGGAGAGCCAACCTCCAATCTTGCCGTAACCTACAGTTATAAGAACTGGCAGTTTGGCGTTCTCGGATTATTCGTATTCTATCCTCATGGCTGCGTGTATAAGGATGAACTTTTCAACAAGTATGTGCAGCAGAAGAACAAGGTACGCCTTGCTGACCAGGGCAACATGCTTGTCTTTGCTGCCAGCTTCAACTTCAGCCATGGCCGCAGATACCATACAGGCAGCCGTAAGCTGAACAATAGCGATAGAGATAATGGTATCAGATAGAACGACGACTTGTAGTTATAAAAAATAATCTTTCTAACTGGGAAAATATTTTTTTCCAGTTAGAAAGATGAAATTCTATTATTCAGTATTCGTTATGGAAAACCTTATAGGGGTCCATCTGCTGCATTTTTTCCTTTATTTTCTGCTCTATTCCCTCTGATGGTTCCGGAATTTCGGCACCCATTTCCTTGGCTGCAGCCTCATCCTCGGCAGCACCGGCACTATCACCCAGACTTCTGCGAACCTCGCTGCGCTCGCGATACGCATCAATAGAGAAAGGATTTACATCCATCACCTTACCGTAGGTCTGCTCAGCCTCCTCCATCTTTCCCTGCGCCTTCTCTACACGAGCCTTCAGTAACAGCACATCCTCGTTGCCCGGAATATGCTCATAGAGGAAAGTTGCATCGAGTTCTGCCTCGGAAAGCTGAGCCTGATCCAACAGGATGCTGCCACGAAGCAATCGGGCGGCATAGAAATCCTCACGCTTGCCTATCGCCTCTGTCAGCATCGACACGGCACGGATGGGTTCGCCCAATCCCCGGCAAGCCTTGGCATAATAGAGATAGGTCTGCAGATTCGATGCGTCCAGGTGAAGAGCCTTATCGCATACCTCCGTCATGGCAGTATAGTTCTCCATCATATACGCCACATCCGCCATACGCAGCAACACCGCCACGTTGTCGGTCTGGGCTTCCGAGAGAATCTGCAACTGCTCATAGGCTTTCTGCAGATCACCCATAGAGATGTAAGCCTGCGAGAGATAGTCGCGGCATTCCAAATCTTCGGCATTCAACTGCAGAGCGTGTTCCAAAGACTTGGCTGCAAGGTCAAATTGATGCATGCGGAGAGCACGAACACCATCATATTTCACCATGTCGAAGTCTTTTTCCTTCTCCTGTTTCACTTCCTCAGTAGTCTTTTGGCCACCAAATAGCTTTTTAAATATGTTCATAATCCAACTATTTTTTTTAGTTTTGAATTGTTTGTTGTTGAAATCGTATCAAACGACAGGGCAAAAATACGAATAAAATCCCGAAAAACGCCCTTTTTTTGGAAGAAATATTTTCTTTTTTCTGATTTTGGAAAGTAAAGAACTTATTTAACTATCTGATTATTATCCTTTTAGAAGAAAGCAAATTAGAAAATCTTCCAGATTCCAAATCTTCCAATTAATTTTTCAGCATATCCCTCCTACCCTCCTTTTTACATATATTTATATATATTATATATATAATTAATTAATAATCACTATGTTATACAATATAAAAAAGTAAAGCAGACGGACAAGCGAAAGATGCATACCCTCTTAAAATTAATTGGAAGAACTGGAATCTGGAAGATTTAGCAGGGTAACTGGAACGCAGCCCGCAGGGAAATCCCCTCTTCTCTAGAAGGCAAGCCCAATCCATTTGCTTTTCACCTTAGGAACAGAAAATCATAGGAAAAACATTAATTTTCCTTAAACAAACCGCTTTCTAGGATTATTTCGAAGTATAGTTAGAAATATTTTCGGATTTTTGCAAAGTATACTTTAAAATATTTCTGTATGGACAAGCAAATTATCAAAAGAAAGCCTTTCCAGGCTATCACGGCTACATCATCACCCGTGATTACCAGACCCAAATAATGGCAGATGGCTATACGATAGAGGTAGTACCTATCTGGAAATGGCTACTGCAAGACAACAACTAGAGCTTTAAAGAGATTTTAAATAAAAAACAGATAACTTTCCTTTTTAAAAGGAAATAATCACCGATTTCTTTCCTTTTTAGAAGGAAAGTTTGTATCTTTGCAACCGAGTGTAGGTATCTACATATTAACAATAAAATAATCAGTAATAAAGAAGGTACACAAATGGAACTACGCAGCACATTTCAGTCAATCATTTCCTTGCACCAAGAGGAATTACCTTTTGCCTTGCAAGAGAGAAGCACCCAACTTCCATTGGATGGAAACCGCATCGTGACTGTTACTGGCATTCGCCGTTGCGGAAAGTCATCATTATTGGGACTTACGATTAATCGCCTGCTACAACAAGGAACTCCAAAAGAGCACATCCTCTATGTAGGCTTCGACGATGAACGTTTTCTTTCCATGTCGCCCGAAAACTTCGATGAATTGCTGCAAGCTTATCGTGAAATGTATCCTGATACATCGCTTAAGGATGTTTATATGTTTTTTGATGAAATACAACTCATAGAGGGATGGGAACTCTTTGTTCTCCGGGTGTATAAGAATTATTGCAAGCATATCTATGTAACAGGTAGCACAGCCAAGATGCTTTCAGAAGAAATGGCTTCCGCTTTGCGAGGATGGCCTGACGAATATCGCGAGTATCCTTTGAGTTTCAAGGAATATTTGGCGTTCAAAGGTACCAAGGCAAATCCATTTAGCGAAGCTGGAAAGGCAAAGTTGGCAGTTTCCTTCCGAGGATATTGCGAGGAGGGCGGTTTTCCAGAGGTTGTTCTCGAAAAAAGCAAGATGGAAAAAGTCAAAATCCTGCAGTCTTACTTCAACACCATGCTCTTCAGGGATATGGTGGAACATTATCATATCGGAGCTTCTCCTTCGGTGGTGCGTTATTTCTTAAAGCGTGTGATGAACAATCTCACGAAGCCGACTAGCGTGAACAATATTTATAACGACTTGAAATCGCAAGGCTTAAAGGTCTCCAAGGATTCCCTCTATCTGTGGCTCGACTATGCTTGCAACATTTTCATGTTTCGCAAAGTGGAAAAATACGATAAGTCGATGGTAAAACAGCGTTCTGCTCCTGCCAAGTATTATGTGGCTGACATTGCCCTGCGCAATGCCGTATTATTACCTGAGAGCGAAGATGCAGGCAAGGCTTTGGAGAATATTGTTTATCTCAACTTAGAGAGAACACTTGGAGAAGAGGACGGGATATTCTACTTCTATGAATCGAAGGAATGCGACTTCGTTGTGAAAAAGGGCGAGCGTGTAGCTGAGCTGATACAAGTCTGCTGGACATTGAATGATGATAACGTAGAACGAGAGATAGGAGGCTTGATAGCTGCCTCCTCTGTTACAGGCTGCAAACAGGGAAAAATCATCACTTTCTCCCAACGAGAGACCTTCGAACGAGACGGAATAAGGATTGAGGTTATGCCAATATGGGAGATGGAATAGGAAAAGGGGCAAGACCATGGCTCAAAGCACCATGATCTTGCCCTTTTCTATTCTGACTTTTGCCACACCCATCTCGTTCAACGCCGTGATGATTTCCTGCAGGCTTGCCCTGCGGGAGAAGCGGAAGTGGATGAGCTTACCCATATTCGCCTGAGACTGGAAGACTACGGTCTTATTGTACCAGGCTCCGATGTCGCTCATCGCCTCTGCCAGCGTAACCTGATCCATATCGAAATCGCCTTCCAGCCAATCGGAGGCTGAAGAGGAAGCCTTAGACACTACTATCTTATCCGACTGGAGCGTAGCGGTCTGCCCTGGGCGCATTTCTACCTCCGTATCGGCATTGCTCACCTTCACCTTGCCCTGCATCAGCGTAACCTTTGGGGCATCCTTGCGATAGGCTTTCACATCGAATATGGTGCCTAATACCTGCGTCTGCATCTCGCCCGCTTTTACCACAAAAGGCCGATGAGGATTCTTGGTTACTTCGAAATGAGCCTCGCCCTTCAGACGGACTTCACGGACTTCTGCATCATCGAAAGATGCAGGATATTCGAGCGTAGAATTGGCGTTGAGCATCACCCTGGTGCCATCGCTCAGCGTTACCAATGTGGTGGTTGCTGCCGGGGTAGAAACCACGCAATAGCCATCGCTCAGGGTCTGCTCCACCTGCTTGGGAGAAGTGACTTCCGAGAAAAGCTCCATGGAGAACTCCGTAGGCTGAGAAATCTCCTGGGATGAACGGAAAATAAAAAGGAAGAGGCTTGCCGCTACTGCAACAGATGCCGTAATCCAAGTCAGGATTCGGGCTTTAGAAACCTTTCTGGAAGAAGATTCACCTTCAATTTCCCTTCCGATTTCGTTTCCATTTTCTCTTCCGATTTCATCCTCTATCTTTTTCTCAGACAATTCATCTTCTGCCTTCTGTAGATGTTCCTCCTCTGAAGAAATATGCTTCTTCTCGAAAGCTTCCCAAGCTGCCAGCGTTTCTTCCTTCGAAGGCTCATCGCCCAAGGCTTCCCCGAATATCTGGGAAAGCCGGGCATCAGAAACATTTTCTGAAACTTTCTCAGAAGCATTCTCAGAAACATTTTCTGATACAGAATCCATTCTATAATCCAGTTCTTGATCTTGATTCTTATTCATGATTTTTCCTCCTAATTCTCTATGTTTGTATGCTTCATTCGCTCGCGCAAGATGGCGAGTGCCTTGGAAATATGCTTCTTCACGGTGTTGGGACTGATGCCCAGCCTGTCGGCTGCCTGCTGATAGGTGAGATGCTCGAAATAGCAGAGGCGGAGAATCGTGCAGGTGGGTTCCTTCAGCTCCCTCGCTATCTGCTCTGCCTGTTGCAGCAGGCGCTCGTGCTCCTCATACCGGGTACTCATATCATACCGGGTGGCCTCTATCAGCGCCTCTACGTTGGTCTGTTCCACCTGCTGGTGCTTGAGCCAGTTGAGGCAGGCATTTCTCACGGATGCGTAGAGCCAGCTCCTCCTTGTTTCCATCTGCAAGGAGGAGAATTGGTTCCACGCCTTCTCGAAAACATCTCCCACAATGTCACGGGCCTCGTTGCCGTCTCCCAAAAGGGACACGGCATAACGCACCAATCGAGGATACATTTCCAGGAATAGCTGCTTAAAGTCGTTGTCTTTCGCTCTGTCCTGCGCCACTACCTTTATATTTATTTCTTGTTGCGTTGAATGTGTATCTCACATTCATGAGAATTTTCTGATTATCTGCATATCGGGTTAACGTGCGATGCGACTGCGTGCCGTTTGCCTCGAAATAATAATATCCTGTATGCAAGAGGTCTTGCACTACAAACATCACCTTGAGGGCATCATTCTTCAGGAAGTTCTTGGAAACCCGGAACTGCATGTTGCCCGTACATTTCCTCCTTCCGATTCCCATCTCTGCATTCGTGCTGACATTACCCGAAAGATTCATGAACCACCGGTTGGGCAGCCTCAGATTGTTGTTCATGCTGAATGTAAACTGAGGCTGATTTTTGTCAAACTCGGGGATATTGAGATGATTTACATTATCATGACAGTAGAAGACACTCGCCGTGAGGTTAGGATACCAGATTCCAAACGAAGGCGCCACACGGATATTGGCTCCACAATGGTAGGAATGAGGCACCGAAGCCATCGTCTGCAAAAGCACACTCGGATGATTCACCTCGTCGTAAGGCTTGTACCAGGTCATGTACATATCAAGTACATAGTTGTAGTAAGCCATGAACGACAGCCACTTGTAATTGCCCGACAGGTTGAAACTGTGCTGCTTCTGAGGCTTGAGATGAGGGTCACCGGACTTGTACTCGTACTTGCTGTCGTAGTCGATGCTGCTCTGAAGCATGACGTAGATAGGACTGTACTTGTTCAGACGATAGGAGAAGGCAAGATTCAGATTATCCTTGCTGTAGCCGACAGATACGTAGGGAATCCAATCCCTGTAGCTGGGACTCTGTTCTGCCTGCAGCACATCCTTCTCGTAATAATCGGTCTTCTGGTATTCGTATCGCAAACCGGCTCCATAGTTCATGCGTCCGATGTTCAGATAATACTCCAGGAATCCGGCATAGATAGACTGACGGATGTGATTGAAGGCATCGGCAGAAAAGCCGCTCTGGGTGAAGTCGTTGTGGCGGTTAGTAAACATCTCTTCCGTTCCGAAGGAAAGCCTACCCTTCCACAAAGGTCCCGACACCACCAGCTTGGCAGCATAGAGATTACTCTTCACCTTGCTCTCTGATTCCGCATCCAGCTTTCCGTTGTTTATCGCCGTCTGGGTGCTCTGGCTCACCTTATTATAGAAGTCACCATTGAAGTTGATGTTCCATTTGCCGAAATCGCCATTATAATAGGCGTTCACGCTATGCGACCAATGGGGCTTGCTTTTCGAAAACAGATCTACGCCCATGCTTTCCGTCAGTTTGCCATCCTTCCACACATCGGTTGCTCCCCAGCTGTGGGTGTAGTTGTTGCCTATCATGTTGATTGTCTCATAGCGCATACCCAGCGATTGCTGCTCGGAAATCTCATAGTTGAAACCTGCGTTCATAAGAATCTCTCCACCAAGGGTTTTCGTGGTTCTACGGCTGTTGAAATCCCAGTCGCTGGTGGTATAGAGCTGGGTTTCGGAATGGGCGGTGGTGTGCGAGCGATCCAATCCCGCTCCCACTTCGCCGAAGATATCGAGTCCGCCCGTGCGGTAGTTCAACTGCACATCCTCATAGCCATGAGGCGAATAACGGCCCTGCATATATTCAGAATAAAGGCTTCCGCTCAAGCCCTGTCCGCGCTTGCGAACGGCACGCAGACGGATTACAGCATTGGTCTTGGAACTATACTGTGCTCCGGGAACGGTAACGATTTCTGCCTTCAGAATATCCTTGGCGCTCAATCGCTTGAGTTCGTTCAGATTCTCCAGTTTCCTGCCGTTGAGATAAATCTCGGGCGCTCCACGACCGATGATTTCCCAACTGCCCGCTTCGCCCGAAACGAATGGCAACTGGCTGATCATATCTTCGGCAGAGCCCAGTTCGCCCAGGATGGTACCTGATACCAGAGTGGTGAAGGCGCCGTCCTTATACACCACATTGGGGCGGGAACTCTTGATGGTTACCGCCTTCAGCTGCTGGGTGTCGGGATGCAGACCGATGTGCATGGTAGGCTTGCAGGCCAGGGTCTGCGACTTATAGCCCACAAACGAAACCTTCAGCATCACATCCTTATCGGCATAAGGAAGCACGAAACTTCCATCCTCTGCCGTTACGCAACCGGCCACATAAGCCTTGCTGACGGAGGAAATCAACACCACGTTGGCAAAAGGCAGAGGCTTCTGGTGCTCATCCACTACGCGGCCCTTGATCTGTTCCACCCGGGTTGTCTTGCCCGTGTATTGCACAGCAAAATAGGTGTTGTGCTCTACGAAGGAGAAAGGTTTCCCTTGCAGCACCATCTCCAGGGCTTCCTTCTGTCGTTTAGCCTGGATATTGGCTGTAACGTGATATTGGTCGGTAGCCTGATAGGCAAAGAGGATATTCTTCTCGCCCGCCTTTTCAATCTTCTTCAATACGGAAGTAAGCGTTTCGCCATGCACCTGAAAGGTCACACCTCTGCTTTGAGCAAATAGGGAAATGCTCAAGACAAGACACAGTATAAGGGAAGTCGTTCTTTTCATCATTTTTTTTTTGTATTTATGATTCTACTTTGTTCATAATACAACATCCCCCTGGAATCGGGTACGCCTATTTTTAAAATAATGTTGCAAAAGTACAAAAACAATCGGAGAGAAAGGAAAAACTTTCTTATTAAAAAGGAAATAATTACCGTTTTTTTTCCTTTTTTAAAAGGAAAGTTTGTATCTTTGCAACCGAAAGTCCCTTGAAAAAGTGGCAGAATAGAGCAAAAAGTCCCTTGAAAAACGTGCACGAATTCAAGAAAAGTCCCTTTGAAAACGTGCACAGCATCAAGAGTAATACATCATAAATCATTAGAAAACAGATGTTTAAACGGAAAATCGAGAAATATCTCAAAGAATGGAAGAGTGATGAGCACAAAATGCCTCTCATCATTAAAGGATGTCGCCAATGCGGAAAGACATTCTCGGTACTCGATTTTGCCCATAAGAATTATGAGCATGTTGTGTATCTAGACTTTTTCCAGCACCCAGAATACAAGTCGGTATTTGATGGTGGCCTGGACATCGATCTTCTCTGCATGACACTTTCTACCTTAATACCCGATGCCAATTTCGTATCGGGCAAGACCTGCATCATCTTTGACGAGATACAGGAATGCCCACGTGCCCGCACAGCCTTGAAATTCTTCAAGACTGATGGCAGATACGATGTCATCGGTACGGGTTCCCTGCTGGGAGTCAGCGGTTACCATACCAATGCTTCGTCAGAGGCTCCAATTCCTGTTGGTTACGAGACTATCATAGACATGTATCCAATGGATTTTGAGGAATGGCTCTGGGCAAATGGCATTAAGAAAATGACCATCGACTACCTGCATCGCTGCCTGGAAGAAAAGACTCCGGTACAAGAAGCCATCCACGAAAGAATGCGCCAACTGCTGCTGCAATATTGCATTGTTGGCGGAATGCCAAGAGCCGTGAGCGTATTTATGGAAACTCATAATATGCAAAACGTGCTACGAATGCAGCAAGCTATCATCGAAGAATATAAAGTAGATATGCTGAAATATGCTCCACAAGCAGACAAGTCGAGAATCAGAGAATGCTTCGAGTCAATTCCACGTCAACTGAGTAAGGAAAACAAGAAATTCGCATACGCCACAGTACGATCCAACGGAAGAGGACGTGACTATCAGGGCAGTTTGCAATGGATAGAAGATGCTGGCATTATCCGCCGTTGCTACAACCTGTCAGCGCCCGAACTCCCACTTGATGGCAACTCCATTCCCGACCAGTTTAAAGTTTACATGGCAGATACAGGACTTTTCATCAGTATGCTCGAACCAGGAACGGCAGCTGACATTCTGCAAGGCAATCTCTATGGATACAAGGGAGCCATCTTTGAAAATCTGGTAGCCGACATTTTTGGCAAGATGAATCGCAAGCTCTATTATTTCCGCAAGGATTCGGGTTTGGAAATCGATTTTGTTACAAGATACGAAGGCAAATGCACGCTGGTAGAAGTAAAGGCGAGTAACGGAAACATCAAAAGTGCCAAGACCATCCTTTCGAACCCCGAAAAGTATCATGTATCTCAAGCCATCAAACTGGGAGATGTAAATGTGGGAACAGCCCCACAAACTTTCATTCTTCCCCTCTACATGGCTTTTCTGCTGGAAGACAAAAGATAGAAACAGGACATCAAGGAAAATATCATCATAAAAAAAACGAACAATGATTAAGAAACAAGGAACAATATTGATTGTTGATGACAACCGCAACATTCTT